>Ga0302326_10000291_pt1 | contig 145750 bp, 126 predicted proteins | sample Palsa_T0_3_FD_202264 | JGI IMG/M metagenome (GOLD analysis project Ga0302326, IMG submission 202264) | Peat permafrost microbial communities from Stordalen Mire near Abisko, Sweden - Palsa_T0_3 | ecosystem: Environmental > Terrestrial > Soil > Palsa > Peat permafrost | place: Sweden: Abisko... | reverse complement strand
CCTGGAAGCAGGTGATCGGCGTGGTGAACGACGTTCGCGAGTGGGGTTTGACGAACAAGCCGGTCCCGGAGGCCTACGAGGCTTTCGACGGGGACTCGCGCCTGTTTCTGGTCGTGCACACGTCCCGAGAGCCGTCCAGCCTGACACCGGACGTGCGGCGCGCGCTCAGCCAGATCGATGCGAGTCTGCCGCTATTCTCGGTTCGCACCATGGACGAGGTCATCGCCGAGAACGCGCAAGGCCAGCAATTTCTCAGTCTGCTGGTAGGATCGTTTGCGGGCTTGGCCGTGCTGCTGGCCGCGGTCGGGATTTACGGCGTGCTGTCCTACGCGGTCACCGAGCGCACGCGCGAGATCGGCATTCGGATGTCGCTGGGCGCGGGCCGGGGCCGGGTGTTGGGCGAAGTGATGCGAGAGGGCATGCGTTTGGCCGTCGTAGGTTTCGCGGGCGGCATTGCCGGTGCGTTGGCCGCCGGACGCGTGCTGGCAAGTCTGCTGCACGAGGTTAAGCCGGGTGATCCGGAGATCTTTGCCGCGACCGCCGGATTTCTGGCCATAGTGGCGCTGATCGCATGTTATCTGCCGGCTCGCCGCGCGGCGCGGCTGGACCCCATGACCGCACTGCGCTACGAGTGACCGGCATCCAGAACCCTGCACCCTTCTTCGCGGGTATAATCAGAGCGTGAGAAGTCCCCTCCCCCTGCTGGTGCTTCTGGCGCTCGCCGGATGCAGCCGCGACATCCGAAATGAAGGCGCGGTCCGGCAGGGCGTGCTCGACTACCTTTCCAACCGCGCAAATTTGAACATCGCCTCCATGGACGTCAGCGTCACGTCCGTGGTCTTCCGCAGGGATGAGGCGGATGCCACGGTGTCTTTCTCCGCGAAAGGTTCCAACGGCGCCGGTGGCATGACCATGCACTACATTCTCGAAAGGAAGGGCGACCGCTGGGCGGTCAAGGGGCGCGCCGATTCCGGGCAGAATCCGCATGGCGGCGCGGGCGCCAGTCCGCATGGCGGAGGGATGCCTCCATCGGGCGCATTGCCGCCGGGACATCCCGCCATTCCGCCCCAGGATCGCGGCGCCAGATGAAACTGGTCGCCATATTGGGAGGAGGTCCGGCGGGCGCTTTTGCGGCCGAGCGGCTGGCCTCCGCGGGCCTCGATACCATCGTCTTCGATGAGAAGCTTGCCTGGGAAAAGCCCTGCGGCGGCGGCCTCACCTACAAGGCCTATCATACTTATCCGTTCCTGATCGAAAACAATACGCCCAAGAAAATGGTCGCGGAAATGGTCCTGGCAGCGCCCCGCGCCAAGGCTGCTACTCTGCGTTTGAGTGAGCCGTTGTTAATCTATTCCCGCATCGATCTGAACCGCCTGATGCTTGAGCGCGCCGAACGCGCCGGCGCGCGGATCGAAAAAGCGCGGGTGCTCGAGACCACTCGCACGAGCACGGGCTGGCGCCTGCGCACCAGCTCCGGCTCTCTCGACGCGGACTTCTGCATCGTGGCCACCGGAGCGCGCAATCCGTTGCGCGACCTCGGCACACAGCTCACCGCACAGGACACCATGTCCACGCTCGGCTACTACGTCCTCGGAGACCAGCCGCAGATCGACATACAGTTCCTGCCGCACCTGGAAGGCTACATCTGGGTTTTCCCGCGCTGCGGCCACCTCTCGGTGGGCATCTGCGGCAAGGGCGAGCCGGCCGCTTCGCTGCGCAAACGCCTCGAAAGTTATATGGCGCAGAGAGGCATGGGCTTGAAGGGCGCGGCCTTTTACAGCCATCTGCTGCCCTCTCTCGAAACCGCCGCCTGGAGGAAGAACCGCGTCTCGGGTGAAGGCTGGCTGGCGGTGGGCGACGCCGCCGGCCTGGTCGATCCCATCACCGGAGAAGGCTTGTATTATGCGCTGCGCTCCGCCGACCTGGCGGCCAAGGCGCTGCTTGCCGAGCTTGGTGGGCTGGCCGACAGGCTGCAAGTATACCGCCGTCTGTTGCGCCGCGATTTCGCCGCGGACCTGGAATTCGGCTCTCGCCTGGCCAAGCGCGTTTTCCTCGGCAGCTTCCTGTTCGGATCGGTGCCCGCGCGCATGGTGCAGTTCACCCGCCACAGCGCGCGCTTCAGCGGCGTCATGCAGGACCTGTTCGCCGGCACTCAGCCTTACCTCGGCTTGAAGAACCGCCTGCTGCGCAACCTCAACGGCAGCATTTATGAGATCGCCATGAGCCTGGGCCTCAGCCGGCTGTTGCCCGGCAAAGTTCAGCCATAATTCAATGACGCGCGAACGCTCCGAAGCTGTTTTCCAAAGAGCGCAGCAAGTCATTCCCGGAGGTGTCAACTCTCCCGTGCGCGCCTTTCGCGGCGTGGGTGGCCATCCCCCTTTTATCGCGCGTGGCGAGGGCGCGCGCCTCTACGACATTGACGGCAACGAGTACATCGACTACGTCGGTTCGTGGGGCCCCCTGCTGCTCGGCCATTGCCACCCCGTAATTATGGACGCCGTGCGCCGCGCGCTCGAAACTGGCGCCAGCTTCGGCGCGCCTACCGAGCGCGAGGTCGAGATGGCCGAAGCTATTCGCGACGCCGTCCCCTCCATGGAGATGGTGCGGCTGGTCAATTCCGGCACCGAAGCTACCATGTCGGCCATCCGCGTGGCGCGCGGCTTCACCGGCCGCGATCTCACCGTCAAATTCGAGGGCTGCTATCACGGCCATGTGGATTCGCTGCTGGTGAAGGCTGGCTCCGGACTCGCCACGCTGGGCATCGCCGATACGCCCGGCGTCCCCCAGAGCTTCATCGATACCACTCTGGCGCTGCCGTTCAACTCCGTGGATTCCGTCGAAACCGCCTTTCGCGCGCACGGCGAGCGCATCGCCAGCGTGATTGTCGAGCCGGTTGTGGGCAACATGGGCTGTGTTCCGCCGCAGCCTGGATTTCTCGAAGCCTTGCGCGAGATCACTGCCCGGCACGGCGCGCTGCTGATTCTCGATGAAGTGATGACGGGTTTCCGCGTGGCTTTCGGCGGCGCGCAGCAGCGCTACGGCGTACGGCCGGACATGACCACGCTGGGCAAAGTCATCGGCGGCGGATTGCCCATTGGCGCCTATGGCGGGCGCGCCGAGATCATGCGCCGTGTCGCGCCGGCCGGCCCTATCTACCAGGCCGGCACACTCTCCGGCAATCCGCTGGCGGTGGCAGCCGGTTTGGCCATGCTGCGGTATCTGAAAGCGCATCCCGAAATCTACGTTGAGCTGGAGTCGAAATCCACCGCCATCGCCGGCGCCGCGCCCGCGGGCATTACGGTCAACCGCGTGGGATCCATGTTCACCTGGTTTTTCACGGACCAGCCGGTGACTGACTATGACTCAGCCAAGCGCTCCGACACCGCCCGGTTCGCCGCCTTCCATCGTTCGATGCTGGACCAAGGCATCTACCTGCCGCCCTCCCAATTCGAGGCCGCTTTCGTCTCAGCCGCGCATACCGCCGAAGACATTCGCAAGACCGTGCAGGCTGCCAGGCAAGCGTTCGACGCCGCGGCTACCTAGGTACAATACATAGAATGCAGATATTTGGAGACTGCGTCCGGATTCTGGGCGGAGCGTTCCTGTTGTCGCTGTCGGTCTCAGCCCAAACCTTCACCACTTTGTACAATTTCGGATCGCAGGACTACGATGGGGCGTTTCCTAGTGCCGGCGTGATTCGCGGCCCGCGGGGCGAACTCTACGGCACTACTGACCGTGGCGGCGAGTGGAACGATGGCACGGTGTACGAGCTTTTGCCGCCTGCATCTCCCGGAGGCGCCTGGACAGAGCTGGTGCTCCATAGCTTCAACGGTCAAGATGGAGCATACCCGCTCGCGGGGCTGCGGATGGGGCCGAGGGGAGAGCTCTACGGAGTCGCATCCCAGAGCACCGGCGGGGATGGCGCGGTATTCGAGTTAGATCCGCCCGCCGGCGCGAGCGCGCAATGGCTGTATACCGTGATATATCGGTTCACGGATCTCAATGGCAACCCATCCGGCGGTCTGGTATTCGGCCCGGGCCGGTCTTTGTACGGTGTCGCGCAAGCGGGAGACGGCAATGTATACAGCTTGACGCCGCCCTCTGCGGCTGGTGGGGCTTGGATCCAATCTACCGTGTATAGCTTCGCGGGCGGATCCAGCGGCTGGGATCCATTCGGCACGCTCGCGGTGGGCATCGATGGAACGCTCTTCGGCGTGACCAGGAATGGCGGGAGGCCGTTCCCAGGCGGCGGTGGCGGCGGTACGGTGTACTCATTGACGCCGCCGGCGGAGTCAGGCGGATCTTGGACGTGGAGGTTGCACTACGCGTTCAACGAGGAGACAGGCGACGGGGCCCAGCCGATGGCGGGGGTGATCGTCGGGCCGGGCGGCGTGCTTTACGGCACGACGACTCACGGCGGCGGAGGAGGGTGGGGCACGGTGTTTGCGCTAACTCCGGTGGAAGTATCCGGTGTTCCGATGAAGGAGACAATTCTGTATTCATTCACCGGGACCAACGGCTCTGACGACGGCTCGAGCCTGGTGCTGGGGCCGAGTGGAGTGTTGTACGGCACGACGTATGACGGCGGGGCGAACGGCTGCGGAATGGTATTTCAGCTGGCGCCACCTGCTTCACCGGGAGGAAGCTGGTCAACGATCATACTGTATAGCTTCGAGGGCGGAGCGGATGGCTTCGGACCGAACGGTCCAGTCTTGGGCCCGGACGGAACCTTGTATGGTACGACCGAGAATGCCGGCGCGCATAATAATGGCACGGTGTTCTCAGTGACGCCATAGCTTGCGCGGACTATTTCCAGTCTGCCGTAAAGATGTTGAACTCATACCGCTCTTTGGCGTCGCGGTCCGAGCAGAAGACCAGAGTCTTGCCGTCCGGAGAGAATTCCGGGAATGAGGTGAAGCCGCCGAAGTCGGTGACTTGCTCGAGGCCGCTGCCATCCAGATTCATCATGTATAGCTCAAAGCGGCGAGTGTCGCAGGCGTGCTTGTTGGAGGCGAACAGGATCTTTTTGCCATCCGGCGTGAAGGTGGGAGCGAAGCTGGCGCATCCGAAATCGGTGACTGTGCTGGCGTTCGAGCCATCGGCATCGGACACCACAATTTCCATCTTCATGGGCGTGGTGAGATTGTTGGCGAGCAGCGATTTGTAGCGCGCCATGTCTTCGGGAGTCTTAGGGTAGTTGGCCCGCCACACCAGTTTGCCGCCATCGCGGGAGAATACGCCGCCGCCGTCGTAGCCCACTTGTTTGGTGATCTGCTTTTTGTGGGAGCCATCCGTGTGCATGGTCCACAGGTCCAGGTCGCCCGAAGCGAGGGAAGTGTAGACGATGGCGCCGGTCTTCCAGTTCACGGTTCCCTCGGCATCGTATCCGGGTGTGTCGGTGAGCTTCTTGACGATCTTGCCGGTATCGGTGGCCAGGTAAATGTCGTAACTCGCAAACACGCCCCAGACATAGCCGTGGCTGTGGTCGGGCGGGGTGGGGCAAGCGTCGGCGGCGGCGTGCGTGGAGGCGTAAATGATGTGCTTGTTGTCGGCCAGGAAATAGCCGCAGGTGGTGCGGCCCTTGCCGGTCGAGACCAGATGCGGATCGGAGCCGTCGGCGTCCATGATAAACATCTGGTCGCATTCGTAGGGCGGGCGCGTGGACTGGAAGATCAGGCGCTTGCCATCGGGAGACCAATAAGCCTCGGCGTTCTGGCCTCCGTGGGTGAGTTGTCGGATATTCGAGAGGCGGGACTGTGCGGTCGCGACTACGGCCGTCGTCAGGAGCAGGAAAAAGGTATAAGTGGGCCTGATCATCAGTCTATTCTATATCGTGAACACTCCGACTTCCGAAACCGACGGTGTTGCGCGAAAGAGCGATGCGCATTACCCTGGCGCGCGACTTGGCCGGTTGCGTGCGGGGACTCCCTGAGGATCTCGCAGTGAATCCGGAATATATGAAAGACTTTGGCCAGTGACCAAGGGCCCTGGCCTGCTCGATACCGGCCCCTGGTCAGCTTCCTGGCTTTCGGCGTGAGACATCATGCATGGACTGTCGAGCAATGCCGAGGCGGCATTCCTTCTGAAACGCGATGGCTGCGATACCGATGCTCTCTTCGAATTGCTGGGGGGCCGGTCAGGCTGCGCGCGGATTACTCCCGTCGCGCTCTCCTTCGTCAGGTTCCGGCGGGGCAGGCGGAATGGGTGGTCTAATTGAATGCGGAGGCCTCAATGTTGTCTGGCAAAGACGGATTCCGTCGGAGAGCGTTTTTGGGAGGTGCTTGCAACATTGCACTCGCGGGGGCGAATCTCCCGTTGCTAGCTGCAGCTGCGAGCAGTGGCGAGAAGGTCGATTTCGACACGCCCTACAACCGGTTCGGCACCGACAGCGTGAAATGGGACGCGCAGGTGCGGAGATACGGCAAGGATTCTATTGTCGCTGGGATGGGCATCTCTGACACTGACTTCCGGACGGCTCCGGCGATTACGAAAGCGCTGGCGACGCGGTTGAAGCACGAGAATTGGGGCTATCTCGACATGCCTCAGTCGTTTCTCGAAGCGATCGTCGGATGGAACAAACGGCGCTATGGGATCGATATCCATCCTGACCGGATGCTGTTATCGACCGGCGTCCATCCCAGCATTGTGAGCGCGCTGCGGGCGTTCTCGCCTCCTGGAAGCAAGGTACTACTGCTCACGCCGGCGTACGACGGGTTTTTCGGGGACATCGCGGCGGCGGGGTGCAAGCCGGAAGAGTGTCCGCTGAAACGCGTGGGCGGCCGGTACCAGATCGATCTTGAAACACTGGACCGGCACATCAGTCGCGATACGAACTCGCTGATTCTATGTAATCCGAATAATCCAACGGGCAACGTGTGGTCGTTCGACGACCTAACGGCGGTGGGTGAGTTGTGCACGAGGCGGCGGGTGGTGGTGTTGGTCGACGAGATTCACTGCGACTTTGTCACACAGGGGTACAAGTACACGCCATATTGCCTGCTGAACAACCGGGAAGTGGTGATGAACAGCGTGACATTCAAGTCGGCAAGTAAGTCGTTCAGCCTGTCGGCGATGAAGTGCGGCTGGATGTTTTCAGATAACGCGGATTACATTGCGCGAATCGCGGCGACCGGGCACAGCGGGGACATCAATACGTTGGGGGTGATTGCGGCGCGGGCAGCGTATGCCGAAGGCGAGGACTGGCTGAATCAGTTGGTGGCGTACATCGACGGCAACCACGATTTCGTTGAGAATTTTCTGCGTGAGAACGTTCCGCTGATCCAGTACGCGAAGGCGCAAGGGACTTATCTGGCGTGGTTGGACGTGAGCGCAGTGGTGGCCAAGATCGGGGCGAAGGAGCAGGCGGCGGAAGCGAATCGCGGACGTGCGGAGGCGGCACGACCGGTCACGGCGGAGATGATCGTGCAGGATTTCCTGGTGAAGGAGGCCAAGGTTCAGATCAACGCCGGGACCGCGTATGGGTTGGGCGGGGAAGGCCATATGCGGATGAACATCGCGACGTCGCGCAGGACGCTGGAAGTGGCACTGACGAACGTGGCGAGCGCGCTCCGCGGACCGGTAACTTACAAAATGTACCGGCTCAGATCCTGATCCTTCACGATGTCCGCCAATTGTTTGCGGACGTAGACGGCATCCACCTTCACGGTCTTTTTCTTTAAGTCAGGACCTTCGAAAGACACGTCCTCGAGAAGCTTCTCCATGATGGTATGCAACCGCCGCGCGCCGATGTTCTCGGAGGTCTGATTCACCTGCGCGGCGAATTTGGCGACCTCCGCCAGCGCGTCGTCGGTGAAGGACAACTTGATGCCTTCGGTCTCCATCAGCGCGACATATTGCTTGGAGAGCGCGTTCTTCGGCTCGCGCAGAATACGGATGAAATCGTCCACCGAGAGCGATTTCAGTTCCACGCGGATGGGGAAGCGGCCCTGCAATTCCGGAATCATGTCGCTCGGTTTCGAGACATGGAACGCGCCGGCGGCGATGAACAGAATATGATCCGTGCGCACGAAGCCGTAGCGGGTGTTCACGGTGGTGCCCTCGACGATCGGCAGAATATCGCGCTGCACGCCCTCGCGGCTCACATCCGGGCCGTGGCCCGATTCGCGCCCGGCGATCTTGTCGATCTCGTCCAGGAAAATGATGCCGCTGGTCTCGACGCGCTCCAAAGCCACGCGGGTCACCTGGTCCATGTCGATGAGCTTCTGCTCCTCTTCCTGCACCAGGTAGTCCAACGACTCGGCCACCCGCATTTTGCGGCGGCGGGTTTTCTGGCCGAACAGGTTGGGCAGCATATCCTTAATATTGATGCTCATCTCCTCGATACCCGCGTTGGTGGCGATTTCGAAGTTGGGACCGCGGTCCTTGACTTCCAGTTCCACCAAGCGCTCGTCGAGCTTGCCGTCGCGCAGCCGTTCCCGAAGCTTTTCGCGGGTGCGCTCGATACTCTCGCTGGCCTCCGCCTGGGGCGGCATCAGAAGATCGAGCAGACGCTCCTCGGCATTGGCTTCGGCGCGGTCGGAAACTTCATCGAGGCGCTCTTCGCGCACCATGTCGGTGGCGATGTCCACGAGGTCGCGGATCATGGATTCCACGTCGCGGCCCACATAGCCGACTTCGGTAAACTTGCTGGCTTCCACCTTCAGAAACGGCGAGTTGGCCAGCTTCGCCAGGCGGCGCGCGATTTCGGTTTTGCCCACGCCGGTGGGGCCGATCATGAGGATGTTCTTCGGCATCACTTCCTCGGCCATTTCGGGGGGTAGTTTCTGGCGGCGGATACGGTTGCGCAGGGCGATGGCCACGGCTCGCTTGGCTTCCGCCTGCCCCACCACGTGCTTGTCCAGCTCGCGGACGATTTCGCGCGGGGTTAATTCGTCGAGGATGGGCTCCTCGTCCACGGACTGGCTGGGAAGATAGATGACCATGTCAGGCGAGTTCCTCGTAGGTAACGTTATCGTTGGTGTAGATGCAGATGCGGGCGGCGATGTGCATAGCCTGCTCCGCGATCTGGCGTGCCGAGAGCTTGGTATTGCGCAACAGGGCCGTGGCCGCGGAGAGTGCGAACGGCCCGCCCGAGCCAATGGCCGCGGCGCCTTCATCGGGCTCGATCACGTCGCCGTTGCCGCTGACGATATAGGTGTTGGCGCCATCCGCCACCAGCAGCAGCGCCTCCAGATGGCGCAGCAGGCGGTCCGTGCGCCATTCCTTGGCCAGCTCCACGGCGGCGCGCGAGAGATTGCCGTTGAACTGCTCCAGCTTGGATTCGAAGCGCGCGAACAGGGCGAAAGCATCCGCTGTGGAGCCGGCAAATCCGGCCAGAATCTTGTCGTTGTAGATGCGGCGCAGTTTGCGGGCCGTAGACTTGAGCACTTCGTGCCCGAGGGTGACCTGTCCATCGCCGGCCATCACGACTTTCCCATCGCGGCGGACACAGATCACCGTCGTCGAGCGTATGCGTTGTTTCATTGAAGTTACCATTTTATCGCAGTGGGGCGGTCGGCGACCGCGCGCGGTGTACCATGATGGCATGCACATGCTACGCGCCTCGGTCTTACTCCCGCTGTGCTCCATCATCGGACTTTTTGCACAAACGCCGTCCCCAACCAGCAAGACCCCTCTTCCAGCCGACCTGATCGCGACGCTGCGGCAGGACCTGAGGTTCGCGGACAAACAGCGGTGCCTGGACGAAAAGAACTTGCGCATGGATCAAGCGATTTCCACCGAGTGGCTGAACCTCAACAGCACCGCGGGCCCGGTGCTGCTGGTGCGGGGTTTGGCCCCCTGTTTCGCGACCGCGGATAATGGCCCCATCGTGCTCTACGGGCAGTTCAGCGAAGGCTGGCGCAGAATGCTGAACGACACGGGCCGCCAAGTGGCGCCCCTGCATTCGGGAACCAGAGGCTGGGCCGACCTGGAACTGTGGGAACAACAATCGCCGTCTGAAAGCATCCGAAGGGTTTACCATTTCGACGGCTTTGCCTATAAAGCTGGAAGCTGTCACCAGGTGCAGGTAGCGGACCCCGCCACCGGCCAGCCGCTCGCGAAGCCAATATCCAAACCGTGCCCGAGGTAGCTGCCGGCTACGGCAGCGGAAGGCGGTGGTACATGGCGGCGAACTGTTCCATGCCGATTTGTTCGGCGCGCAGGGAGGCTTCCGGCCAGGCGTCCAGCAGATCTTTACCGTACACGGGGGACAGGTTATTGCGGAGAGTTTTTCGCTTTTGGTGGAAGCAGAGCGCCACAAAGCGGAGAAACGCGCGGGGATCGGCGAGCCCCAAGTCGGCGGCCCGGTTGCGTGGCGTGAGGCGGAGCACGGCGGAGTCCACCTTGGGCGGAGGATGGAAGGCGGCGGGCTTGACTTCGAATAACAGATCGACGTTGGCGAACAATTGGGTGGCAACGCTCAAGTAGCCATAGGCGCGGCTGCCAGGGGCCGCGGCGGCGCGCTCGGCGACCTCTTTCTGTAACAGGAACACGGCGCGGCGCAGGGCAGGGCCGAGCTGCAGCACATGCTCCAGAATAGGGGTGGCGACATAATACGGAAGATTGCCGGCGACGGCGGCCGGGCCCCATTGAGAGAGATCGGCCCGCAGGGCGTCGGCCTCGACGAGCTGCAGGCGGCTGTCGCCGGCGAATTTTTGAGCGAGATGGCGCGCCAGATGGGGGTCGATTTCAATCGCGACCAGGCGCTCGGCCCGCGGGAGCAGGTGAGCGGTCAGGGCGCCGCGGCCGGGACCGATCTCGATGACCAGCGGCTCGGGGTCCGGGCAGACGACGCAGGCGATGCGTTCGAGAACAGAACCGCGCAGAAGGAAATGCTGGCCGAGTTTCTGGCGGGCCACCGTTAACCGCGAACCACGTAGTGGACGCGGCGGAAGGAAACCAGGACCTTGCCGTTGGTCGGCTGGCCAAACCAGGTGGCCGGAGTGAAGCGGGAAGAGAACATCATCTTAGTGAGATCGGCTTGCAATTCCGGGCTGACGGCGCCGCGCTGCACGGCGTAATCCATGGCTTGCCCCTTGTCGTCGATGTAGAGCTCGACGACCGTCTCATCGTTGTTGATAAATGGGGCGACCTCCACCAGCGTAGCGGCGGTGTACCAGCCGATCGGAACATCGTTACGAACATTCGGGCGGGAGCCAAGGGTAGGCACCAGCATGCTGAACAGCACCATGGCGGAGAGCACGCCACCGGTGAATGGCAGTGCCAGAGGGCGCATCAGGTTATCGACGGTGAGCCTGGCGCCGCGAGCCCAGGTACGCAGGGCCAAAGTCAGGGTCCTGGTGGAGTTCCAGCGGGCCCTCTCGCGGGAAGCGATCACCTGCAACTGGGTCTGGAGGCGCTGCGGAACCGGCGCCAACGGCTGGCTCAGCAATCGCTCGCGCAGCGAGGAGAGCTCTTCCAGATGCGCGGCGCACTCCCGGCATTGAGCCAGGTGCTGCGCCACCCGAATGCGCTCGTCCCCGCCCAGCCGGCGATCGAGGAACTCTGAAATCGAATTTTGCACCCTATGGCAACTCATGGCACTCACTCGGCCGTTTTCGGCACTAAACGCGGAGCCGGCTTGGACCGCAGCCGCTCTCTTAACTCGTGGCGCAGGGCCTCGCGGCCCCGCATAATTCGCGACTTCACGGTACCGAGCGAAATCTGCAGCACTTCCGCAATTTCTTCGTAGCTCAAGTCCGTGATATCGCGCAAAACGACGGCGGCCCAGAAAGTAGGATTGATGCGGGCCAGGGCGTCCTGGATCATCACTTGTTTTTCCTGGTCGAAGACGTAGTCGAAGGGAGATTGTCCGGTATCGGCGAGAACTTCGACCTGGTTTCTGGCGTCCTCCTGTCGGTCCTCCATGCCCACCTCGCGGTGGCGGTGGCGGAAGAACCAGCGGCGCTGGTTGTGCGCTTCGTTGATGGCGATGCGGAAGATCCAGGTCTTCAGGCTGCTTTGGCCGCGGAAATGCCCGACATTGCGGAAGACCTTAAGAAACACCTCCTGAGTGACGTCGGATGCGTCCGATGGATCGTTCAGCAGGCGCAGCGCCAGGTTGTAAACAGGCTGTTGAAATCGAAGGAGAAGAGTTTCGTAGGCCTGTTCAGTACCTAGCCGGAGGGCGCAGATGAGCGCCAGATCTTCCGAATCCGTGGCGGCGTCCGCCGCCCGTCCCGAGTTCAAGTCCAGTATTGAGGTGGCCACACGAACCTCAGCCGCTGCTGACACCATTATAGACACCGCGGGCGGCGGAAAGTTCCCGGGCATTGTGGGATTGTAGCGGGGCATGATGGGCGCCACGGGCATGACCAATGTCGAAATCACCGACTACCACAAGCGGCGAAGAGAAACTGCCACCGATTCACCCGGGCAAGATTCCGCGCGAAGACATGCAGGATGAACAGATCAGCATCAACGGCCTGGGGAAGGGCATACCCCATTAAACATAATCAGTGTTAAATGTATTGGTATTTAGAGAACGATCATCTAGGAGACGAAACTGGACGTATCGCCGCTCCCGGTTCCGGGCGAGTACAAGTTCCTCTAAAGAGGGTGCTGGGTGCTGGCAAACCGATCTCCCGTTTGCGATGAATACGCCAGAACCCAGCACCCAGAACCCTCATTGACGTCCCTCGTCCAGCACCTCAATCGCATTGACCACCGCGTAATTGACTACCGGAGCGAACTCGATGTTCAGCTTGCCTTGCGCATTCGCCTGCAGCCCGCGGAACCTTTTCACCAGCGCGTGGTTGGCGCCGACCTCTTTCAGAATGTCAAAATCGTAGAGTAGCGCCAAGCCATTGCACAAGACGTTGAACTCGCGCTGGCCGGGCCCTCCGCCTCCCGCGTTGTCCGGTCCCCAGTAGGTCTCCGCGAAATACAGGTTCACCGTGTAGCTGCCGGGGGCCACCGGAATGGCGTACGAGAAATGGCCATATCGCTCGGTCACGAACAGGTCCCCGTCGGGCGTACCCGCAACCGGCTTGTGGTGGTTGGATGGCTGGCCGCCCAGGTAATAGGTGTCGGCCGCCCACACCCGTCCCTCCGAGTCCACCACGGAATTGCTTTGAGTGACTACGCGCACCGGGTTCATCTTGTGCGGTGGGGCCGGCTCGACCTCGATGGCATTGATGAGCGGGCGCTCCCTCTTGGCGTGGAAGCCTAGCCTCAGGTATCCGTCCGGACCGGGTTGAATGTCCTTGAACACTCGCACGTCCGCGATTTGCGGTCCGCCCGCGTCCGAGATGATATCAAAATCCTGCAGCAGCATCTGGCCATTGGCGGTGATGTCCATAACCCGGCTGTTCTCCCCGCCGCCGGTCGCCAGGCCCGGACCGTAATCGCGCTCGACAAAATGCAGCTTCAGCTCGTAATTGCCCGGTTTGAGGGGTATGTTGTAGGCGTACAGCCCGAGCCGACCGCTCTCGTACAAGGGCGGATCCGCCGTACGGGCGACAAACGGCCGAAGAGGCGCCCAGGCATTGCCGCCCCCTTCGAAGAAGTGGTCCTCGAGCCAGGTGTGCCCGTCGTGGTCCATGTACTTCGCGCGGTCGTAGCCAGCAATGATCCGGATGGCATCGTCCGCCTGGGAGGCCGCCGGGGGCGGGATCGCACGAGGCGGTGCGGCTCCCTCTCGATGGGTCTTGGGAGGCCAGACCGTCACTGCCGCTACGGCCACCGCCACCATAGGGAGCAACGCGAAGGCCAGCCAACTCAGACGGCCTCTAGGGGCGGACGGTGGCGCAGCGAGCTGCGGCGGCTCAGACTCCTCCAAGTGTTCAACGCCGGAGAGCTTGGCAGGCACAACGTCCATCAGCTCCGCCGCGCCTTCTCCGTTCAAGCGAACCGCCACGGCGTTGCCTTCCAGTAGGAAAACCGGAGTATAGGTGCCTGGCGGAATCACGATCTTGATGGGACGGTGCGAGCCCTCCGTGGCGTAGTAGTCTCGCAGTTTCTTGCGCAGACGGTGGATCTCGACGCGCGAGATGGCATCTTGAGCGGGGTCGAAGCCGGGCGGGCGCCCCAGCACCTCCGTGGCGATGGCGTACTCGCAAACCTGATCAGCCTGACCCAGAAAGTATTTTTCGGCGATGTACTCGAGCAGCTTTACCAGCCGCTGGGCGCGCGCGAAGGTACGCGAGGAAAGAACTTCCCTCAGCTCTTCACGCTCTGAATCTGTAGCGCCCCTGCTCCGTACCTCGGCCAACGTGGCCTTCCCCATTGCCAAGCATTATACACCACATGGCGCGCGGACCGCACAACAGGATGCCAAATGTTTTTCACTGTTAAATGTGCAGAGATTTGAAAATAGCGCTTTGGAAAGATCTGTTACCAGCGTCTCCAGCGGAGCTTTCGAGACCTCTGTAACAATAGGTACACGATTGAAAAAATTGCCGTTATCTTACTCGGTTGGCCGCTAGTTTCACATCTGTTACGCACGTGGGACAGGCCCGGAGGCCCGTCCTACCGATCTTCAAGCAGGCTGCGTTACATCGCTCCACTTGAGCAGGCTGGTGCAAGGGCGCGTTAGCGGATCGTCGCAATGATTCGGGCTGATCCGCAACGCATAGCCCAACCTGCCGGTGCGGTCCGGCACGATTTCCTTCTCAAAGACAGCCAAAGATCCGTCCAGCCCGGTCGGGGGTAGCACGAGCACCTCGGTGTCTTCCAACCCGCCATCGGTGCCGACGCGCCCCATCACCACTTCCACGCGCACCTCGGTCGGCTGCAATCCGGCCAGATCGATGGCCGTCCGCACCACCACGGGGCGTTCGCTCATGATTGGCCCTGCCGGCGCCGGCCCGGTTTCGACGAAGCGCACCTTGTCCCAAACCTCCCGCACCCGTTTGTTCCAGCGCGCCGCTTCGCGCGCCGCCTGGAAACCGTTGGCGGTCAGCCGCACGGCCTCGGTATGCGCCGGATCGTAAAACTGGCTGGCGTATTCGGTAACCATCCGCCGCGAATCGAACAGCGGCGAGAGGGCCGTCAGCGATTGCTTGACGCGCTTGAACCACTCCCGCGGAATGGTGTCCCGCCGCTCGTAAAACAGCGGCACGATTTCGCTTTCGAGCAAATAGTAGATCTCGCTGGCATGCAGCCCATCCTGCTCGTCGGTGTACGGCTCGCGATCTCCTATGGCCCATCCGCCCGAAAATTCATAGGCCTCATCGAACCAGCCGTCCAGAATGCTCAGGTTCAACACGCCGTTCATGCCGGCCTTCATGCCGCTGGTGCCGCAGGCCTCCTGGCCGCGCTTGGGCGTGTTCAGCCACAGATCCACTCCCTGCACCATCTCGCGGGCCACCTTCATGTCGTAGTCTTCGACGAAGACCACGTGCTTCCACAGATCGCGGTCGCGCGAGAGCTGCACGATGTCGCGTATATAGTTCTTGCCTTCGTTGTCGCGCGGGTGCGCCTTGCCGGCGAGCACGATCTGTACCGGCATCTCCTTGTTGCACAAGATGCGTTTGAGACGTTCCACGTCCCGGAACAGCAGCGTCGCGCGCTTATAGGTAGCAAACCGCCGCGAAAAACCGATGGTGAGCGCGTTGGGATCGAGCAATTCCTCGGTGTGCCGCATCTCTACCGCGGAGGCCTGCCGCCGCAACGCCGAATGGCGCTGTCGGTCGCGCACGAACGTCACCAGGCGCCGCTTCCGCCGCCGATGCACTTCCAGAAGCTCCTCATCCGGAATTTCCTTGACTTGCTCCCAGATGCCCGGGTCGTTGAAGCGCTCGCGCCAGTCCGGCTGCAGATACTGATCGTAGAGCGCGGCGATGTCCCCGTTGAGCCAGCTGGTCAGGTGCACGCCGTTGGTCACTGAACTGATCGGCACCTCCCAGACGGGCAATTGCGGCCACATGTCGTGCCACATCTCCTGCGACACCTGCCGATGCAGCTTGCTGACCGCATTGCGGTGCGAGGAAGTCTTAAGGGCCAATACCGCCATCGAGAAGCGTTCGTCGCGATTGGCGGGATTGCGGCGTCCCAGCGCCATTAGCTGATCGAACTCGATTCCGATGTCGGTGCAATAGGCGTTGAAGTAGTGGTACATCAAGCCGGGATCGAACAGGTCGATGCCCGCGGGCACGGGGGTGTGCGTGGTAAAGATATTGCTGGCCCGGGTGGCCTCCAGGGCCTCCTCAAAATTCAGTTGATGCTCGCGCTTCAGCACGCGCACGCGCTCGAGCGCCAGAAACGCCGAGTGGCCCTCGTTCATGTGGTAGACGGTAGGCTCGAGGCCCACCGCTTTCAGCGCGCGCAGCCCGCCGATGCCCAGCACGATCTCCTGCCGAATGCGCGTGTCGGTGTCGCCGCCGTATAGCGAGTCGGTGATGCCGCGGTCTTGCGGAAGCTGGTTTTCCGGAATATTGGTGTCCAGAAGGTAGAGCGTTACGCGCCCTACTTCCATCTTCCAGACCTGAATGGCGACTTTGCCGGTGGGCAGCCTGACGTGTACCTTAACGTGCTCACCCTGGGCGTCGCGCGCCGGGAGCGCCGGCAGGGTGTAGAAGTCGTTGGTGGGATAGCGCTCCTGCTGCCAGCCATCCGGATTCAGCACTTGCCGGAAGAAGCCCTGCTGATAGAGCAGTCCCACGGCCACCAGAGGCAGGTCGCAATCGCTGGACGATTTGAGATGATCGCCCGAGAGCACGCCCAACCCTCCGGAATAAATCGGCAGGCATTCGGTGAGGCCGTATTCAGCGGACAGGTATGCGATCAACTTGCCGTCGGTGCGCGGCTTGCCCCCTTTGATATGCGCGTCGTAGCGCTGGCAGGCCATATTGTACAGCCCCAGATAGCGCGGGTCCGCCGCGACGCGCTGCAAGGTAGCGCGGGAAACGCGGCCCAGCATCAGCACCGGATTGTAGTTGCATTCCCGCCACAGATTGGCGTCCAGCCTGCGGAAGAGCTCCCGCATGATCGGTTCCCAGCTCCACAGAATGTTGTAGGCCAGCTCCGGCATCCGGGATAATTGGTCGGGCAACGCTGGCCGGACCAGAAATTCATGAATAGGCTGAATTCGAAATGGCATGACTGCAATTGAGCTTCTTAATAAAATAGCGCAATTGAAGGCGGTTCTTCAGCCCATGGGGGAATCACCCGCTCGCTGACGCGCGCGGCTGGAAGCGCTTACCAGAATTACCGGGAACGTTACCGAGGCGCATGAGGAGCGGAGCGCGATGCTATGATGCGTGCAATGAACACCCGCCCGCTGGCCCTGATCACCGGCGCTTCGAGCGGTATCGGCGCCACTTTCGCGCGCAAGCTGGCCGCGCGCGGCTACGATCTGGTGCTGGTGGCGCGGCGCAAGGACCGGCTCGAAGAGATAGCCCGCGCCATCACCAGCGCGGATGCCAGCCGCTCCGTGCACGCCGAAATCCTGGTTGCGGATCTCGCGCGGGATGCCGATCTGCTGAACGTGGAAGATTACATCCGCGCCGCGCCGAATCTCGATTTCCTGGTCAACAACGCCGGGTTCGGCATGGCCGGCCGGTTCTTTGCGCTGCCCATCGAAGGCCAGGACCAGATGCATCGCCTGCATATCATCGCGCCTCTGCGTCTGACCCACGCGGCGCTCACCGGCATGATCGCCCGCCGGCGGGGCACTATCGTGAACGTTTCCTCGGTTTCGGCGTTCGGGCAGAATCCCGGGAGCGTGAGCTATTCCGCCACCAAGACGTGGATGAACAGCTTCACCGAAGGCCTCTACATGGAGCTGAAGAGCGCGGGCTCCCCTGTCCAAGTGCAGGCGCTCTGCCCCGGCTTCACGCTGTCCGAGTTTCACGACACGATGCACTTCGATCGCAAGCAGATTCCTTCCTGGATGTGGATGTCTGCCGATGAAGTGGTGGACACTTCGTTGCGCGCGCTGGGCGGCGGCCAGTTGTTGGTGGTGCCCGGATGGCGCTATCGCCTGCTGGTTGCGATTATGGGCGCGTTTCCGCGGTCCATTTATCAGTCGCTGGCGATTAAGTATGCGCGCAGCACCGGCCGCGACCGATGATGAAGGGGCGACAAGGCGAGGGGGCGAGGGGGCGACGCGGGGAGTACTGGCGGGATGCTTTGCCTTGCGTTGCTTGCCCTGTTCGCACCACAATCCACGCCACAGGAGGTTCCTTCGTTTAGTTATGATCGGTCCGCGCCGCTGGAGATGGAGGTTAAAGACCTGGCGACGCGCGATGGGGTCCGCGTCTCGTCAATCAGTTTTGCGGGTCCGAAGGGCGGCAGGGCCGAGGGAATGTTGGTTGCGCCGGTGGGAACCCGCGGTAAGACGGGCGCCATTGTTTGGATGCACTCCGGCGGCGCATATGAGAACCTGCCGGACGCCATCCTAGCCGCGCAGATTGGTGCAGTCTCGCTGATTCTGGAGCCTTCCAGCCCTGACCAGGACCCGGTGGTTTGGCGCAATTCCATGATCCGGAGCAAAGTGAACATCCGCCGGGCCGTGGACATTCTAGCGGCGCGCGAGGATGTCGATTTGCGGCGCATCGCTTTCGTGGGCCACAGCTTCGGCGCCATGATGGGAGCCGTGGCGGCCGCCGACAAACGCTTCAAGGCGGCCGTGTTCGAAGTAGGTCTGTTGGGGATGAGCGTGCATATTCGCACCAGCCCGCATCCATGGGCGGCAGGCGCCCGCAAAGACTTGGGAGACAAGCTCGACCACTTTCTAACAGTCATCGAGCCGCTGGACGCTTCGCACTATATCGGACAGCTCAGTCCTACGGTTCTGCTGTTTCAGTCCGCGCGCATGGATCTGGGCGTTCCCGAAAAGGACACACTTGACTTCTATAATGCCGCCAGCGAGCCGAAGGAATTGAGATGGTACAACAGCGGGCACGACGTGCTGGATATCGCGGCTATCAGCGATCGCCTGCGGTTCCTGGCTACACAACTTGGTTTGCAGCCGGTCGAGCCTGTGCTCAAGCGCAAGATCGGGTTGGCAAATTAGCCATCATTCAAATCGCAGCGCGCTCATGGGGTCCACGCGCGTGGCCTTACGGGCCGGCGGTAGCGCTGCCGCCGCCGACACTACGAGCAGCACCAGCGCTACGCCGCCGATAGTCGCCGGGTCGCGCGCGCTGACCTGAAACAGCAGGCTGCTTAAGACCCGCCCGGCCGCCAGCGCCGCCGCGACGCCCACGGCCAAGCCCGCCGCCACGGGACGAATGGCTTGCCACAACACCATGCGTTCGAGGCCGGCCGCGCCCGCGCCCAAAGCCGTACGGATGCCCATCTCCTTCTGCCGCCGGGCGACCGAGTAGGACACCACGCCATAAATCCCGAAGCCGGCCAGCGCCAGCGCGGCAGAGGCGAACAGCATCACCAGCAGCATCTGGAAGCGGCGCTCGGCCACCGAATCGGACATCACTTGTTGCATAGTCCGCATCTGGGGGACTGGCACGTCGGCATCCACGTGCCGTATAACCTCGCGAACGGCAGCGGCGATGCCGCGCGGGTCCATGGCGGTGCGCACCAGCAGCGAAGCCGCCAGCCGCGGACGCTGCCAGTCGGGAAGGTAGACGATAGGGACGGGGTCGTGGTCCAGGCTGGTACTGCGAATATCGGCGGTAACGCCCACCACTTCGACGGTCTCTTCGTTGTGCAGCATGATGCGGCCGAGCGGGCTTTGGCCTGGCCATAAACGCCACGCGGTGCCCTGCGAGATGATCGCCACTTTGCGGTTACGCTGGCTATCGTCGAAAGTACGCCCTTCGCGGAACGGGATGTGCAGCGTTTGGAAATAGCCGGGAGTCACAAACCGTACGTTCACCATGGGCCGCTCAAATAGAGGACGCTGGTCGTGTTCGGGAGCCACCAGGTCCATCCAGGTCTCGGCTTGCAGCGGGAGCGCGGAGACGAAACTGGCCGAGAGCACGCCCGGTAAAGCGCGGGTCCCATCCAGTACGCGTTCAAAGAAGGCGGCCATCTGGGGGTTCTGTGTGTATTTGGTGGAGGGCAGCGAGAGCCGCACGGTGAGCACTCGCTCGATATCGAAGCCTTTATCGACATGCATCAGGCGCACGAAGCTGCCCATCAGCAGGCCCGCGGTAATTAAGAGCACGGCGCTCAGAGCGGCCTCTACGGCCACCAGCAGATCGCGCACGCGCACGCCCCGCCGGCTTTCGGTGGTCGTATAACTGCCGGATTTCAGCGCTTCGCGCGGCTGTGCGCCGGCGCTGCGCAGCGCGGGCAGGATGCCGAATATCAAACCGGTCGCGAGCGAGATCAGCAAGGCGAACCCCAGCACGCGTGCGTCGAGGCGGACGGCGCTGACAAGCGGCAGATCGGCGGGGGCCGCGCGCACCAGCAGGTCGACGCCCCACCAGGCCAGCGCGATTCCCAATGTGCCGCCTAGGAGCGCCAGCAGAAGGCTCTCGGTCAGCATCTGCCTGACCAGTTGCGCGCGGCCGGCGCCTAATGCCGTGCGGATGGCGGATTCCCGTGCGCGGCCGGCGGCGCGGGTGAGCGAAAGATTCGCCAGGTTCACACACAGAATCAGCAGTACGGCGCCCACGGCTCCCAGCAGGACCAGCAATCCCCGTTGCACGCGGCCGGTAATCTCCTCATGCAGGGAAGTCATAGCCACGTGCATATCCATTTTTTCGGGTATCCGCGTGGAGATCTCGGCCTGGATCACGTTGAGCTCGGCGATGGCTTTCCGTGGCGAGACGCCAGGCCGCAGGCGCGCGATCGCATCGTAATTGAAATCGCCCTCAATCTCTTCCAGATCGTCTTTGGAGTAGCCCAGCGGTTTGAAGACGTCGGGTTGGTCGCGAAGGCCGGGAACCTGGAACCCGGGCGGCAGCACACCGGCTACCAGGTTAGGGCTGCCATCCAGAACGATCTTTCGGCCGACGATGGCGGGGTCGGCGTTGAAGCGCCGCTTCCACAGCGAAGCGGAAATCACGACCACGCTGTCGTGCCCTTCGGGCTCCTCTTCCGCCAGGAAGCCGCGGCCGCGCTGCGGGTTGACGCCTAACACCTGGAAGGCATTCGCCGAGACGCGCGCGCTCGCCAGCCGCTCAGGTTCGCCGGCGCCGGTCAGGTTCATCGCCGATGACTCGATGAGGGCAATCGACTGAAGGGCCGAGCAGCGCTTGCGCCACTCCATATAATGACTCAGATTGACGGGCAGGCTGGGGTATAAGTGCGCCAGCTTGGGGACGACTTCGCGGATGGTGAACAGCCGCTCAGGATCGCGGTAGGGCAGCGGGCGCAGCAGCACTCCGTTGACCACTGAAAAGATGGCGGTGTTGGCGCCGATACCGACGGCCAGGCTCAATACGATGGTGGCGGCGAACCCGCGTTCGCGCAGCAAGGTGCGCAAGGCATAACGAATCTCATTCCGCATATGCTAAGCATAAGACGAAGGTTGGGGGCTGGGCGGTAGTCCGCCGCCACAGCCGGATTTCATTTTATACTCATACTGACTTTATGTTGCGCATGCTCCGGATCGTTTTCGTATGTGGTTTGTCCTGCAGCCTGATTTGTGCGGGCGGCCTCAACTTCCACGCACCGCACACGCTGTCACTGGGTAACGTATCCGCCGAGGCGTTCGGCGATTTCCGCAACACCGGGCGACAGGATCTGACGGTTGTCAGCTTCGAAGTTGGGCTGCAACTCTATCCCAACCCGGCTTCACCAACCAAGTGGTGGCCGCCGACTTCAATGGCGATGGCAAGCTCGATGTAGCGCTGTTGACGAACGGCGAACTGAATGCCGGAAGCGTTACGATACTGCTGGGCAATGGTAACGGCACGTTCCAGAGCCCGGTAGTCTACTCGACGGGTAGTCTCACTGGCGGGGCTGTGATGTTGGCGGCTGCATTCTATGACGATAGGCATCTCGACCTTGCGGTGCGCGGCGATGCGATTGAAATCTTCAAGGGTAACGGAGACGGGACTTTCGCGGAACCCGTTGTAACTCCTTTGAGCGGCGCTGCTGTCACCAGCATGACTCCGGCGGATTTCAACCAGGACAGCAAACTCGACCTTGCCGTTTGCACTAATAACAACATCACCTACAACCTCTACCTGTATCTGGGGAACGGCGACGGAACTTTCGAGACACATGCTTCCGTGGCCACCGGCCCATCCGCCGTCGCCTCGAGCCACCGGCAACTTATCCATTGGCAACCGGAGGCGACCCGCTCAACGGCGAAGGCGCCATCGCCGTCGTCGACGTCAATGGAGACGGCAAGCCCGATATCCTCAACGGAACTTACTTGTATCGCGGTGTAATTGACGGCGGCTTAGTTACAGCGTTTCTGGGCCAGGGCGGCGGAACTTTCGAGCCAGGGATCACTTCGCTCAGAGGTGAAGAGATTCTGACGATGGCGGTCGCCGACTTCAACGGCGATGGCTATCCTGGTATAGCTTTCTCCGATGAACTTTGTTGTCTCAGCGTGGCCGCCGGCAACGGATCGGGCCAATTTGAATTCTCCGCCCTTTACTAGGCCCCGAAATATCCGCGGGCCATTTTCACGGCCGATTTCCAAGCCACCGGGCAGCTCGATCTGGCCGTGATCAACGGCGCCTCCGTGGCCCTTTTTCCCGGCCAAGCGGGTGGAAAATTCGGCACTCCGCTGACTTCCGGCGCTGTCTCGACTTCGGGCGCGGTAGCCGGGAACAACCCTGCTCAACTACAGGTTCTCTTTGGTCAGAAGGATGGGAATTTCGTGCCGGCCGCGACTCACACCGATCTGACCCTCCAGGTTGCTTCCATGACCGCGGCGGACTTTAACGGAGACGGTATTCCGGATATTGCCTTGAGCACCTCAGCTTTGCGCACCACGCCCGGGGGCGTTCAGGTTCTTCTGGGGAATGGCAAGGGGAATTTTACGGTCAGCGCCACCATTCCCGTGTCGAGCTCTGCGTTCGGACAAATCGTGGCGGCTGACTTTAACGGCGACGGGAAGATGGATCTGGCAATTGCGGACAATACCTCAAACAGCGTATTCACGCTGTTGCTGGGGAATGGGGACGGCACGTTTCAGGCGCCGGTGACGTTCGGTTCGGGTACGTTTGGGACCAGTTTTCTGACGGTGGGCGATTTCAATGGCGATGGCCAGCTCGATGTGGCGGCTAGCGATAGCAATTTGAGCGACATATACGTGATGTTAGGCAATGGGGACGGCACGTTTCAAAACGGCGTCACGATCGCCGGCGGCTCGTGGGCGACCGGCCTGGCTACCGGCGATTTCAACTGCGACGGAACGCGCGACCTGGCTGCGAGCAGCAGCACTGACGTGACCTTCTTCACCGGAATGGGCAACGGGTCGTTTGCACCGGGCGTCGCCTTCGGTAGTGGGGCGCAAACGATGAGTCTAGCCATTGGAGACTTCAACGGCGACGGAAAACCGGATGCCGCGACCGTGAATTACGACGGCGAAAGCATGTCGGTGTTACTGAACATGACGCGCTGTGCGGCTAATTAGGCAAGGCTTCGCGTTGATATCCCTGCGGGATAGCGGAGTCAGGAGACCGGAGACAGGAGTCAGGAGAAACACTCCGGACGTGCGAGATACCATGAGTAAAATTCTGGTGACCGGCGGGTCGGGTTTCGTTGGCGCTCATATCATTCTGCAACTTCGGGCGCTGGTCATCACGTGCGCACCACAATGCGGAGTCTGCATCGCGAAAATCTCGTGCGCGCTATGCTCAAGGCGGGCGGTGCGGAACCGGGAGACGGCCTGTTTTTTTGGCCGCCGATCTAGAAAACGATACCGGGTGCGGGAAGCCGTTGCCGGCTGCGAGTATGCCTTGCATGTGGCGTCGGGTTTACGCCTGACACCTGGAAGGTATTCGCCGAGACGCGCGCGCTCGCGAGCCGCTCGGGTTCGCCGGCGCCGGTCAGATTCATGGCCGATGAGTCGTATGAGGGCAATCGACTCCAAGGCGGAGCAGCGCTCGCGCCACCCCAAATAATGACTCAGGTTGACGGGCGCAAGGCATAACGAATGTCATTCCGCATATGCTAAGCATAAGACGAAGATTGGGGCTGGTTGTTCCTAAGAGCCGCAAAAGGGATGCCGCCGCCAAACTTTGTTGAACGGACGGCGAGCGCCTCGAACTTAGCTCAAACGTTGCCGCGCTTCATCTCGCCCATCAAGTAGTCCATGGAGCGCACGCAAAGGGTCATGATCGTCAAGGTAGGATTTTGGCAGGCGGTCGAGGTGAAGCCAGACCCGTCGCAAACGAAGACGTTTTTGACGTCGTGAGTCTGCTGGAATTGATTCAACACGGACTTCTTGGGATCATTTCCCATGCGCGCGATCCCAACCTCATGGATGGCCCAGCCCGGTGAGGAGGGGTGCGCATTCTTGCGAACGTTCTTCGCCCCCGCTGCCTCCAGCATCTCGGCGGCGGAGTCCGCCATATCCTTCACCATGTTCTGCTCGTTTTCACCGTAGGTCATATGGATGCGCAGTACCGGAATCCCGAAGGTGTCCGTCATCTCGGGGTCGAGTTCCACGTAGTTTTCCTTGCGGGCCAGGCACTCGCCAAAACCGCCGATGCCCAGGGAGCACTGGCCTTCCAGCAGAGCCTCTTTATAAGCTTTTCCGAATCCTGCCGCGCCCCAATTGAAATTCGTGCCGCCTCCACCTTCATAGCCATAGCCGCGCAGGAAGTTCTTGGCCTTGGGACCGCCCTGCAGATTGCGGAAGCGGGCTACGTACATGCCCGCCGGACTTCGGGGTTCGCTCATCGAGGGCTTGCCGGCCAGCGCCGGGAAATCGCCGTTCGCTCCTCCGCCCATGATGTGGTCCATTAAGTAGTGGCCGAGCACTCCGCTCGAATTGGCCAGGCCATTCGGATGCTGAGTGTTGGCGGAGTTTAGGAGTATGCGCACCGATTCCAGGGACTGCGCGCAGAGCACCACCGCCCGCGCATGGACCTCCTCCGGCTCACGCGTGATGCGGTCGATGTAAAGAACGCCTCGGGCGCGGTTCCTGTCTGAGTCCATCAGGACCTTGTAGACCATGGCGTTCGGGATATGGGTGCAATGGCCCGATTTCAGAGCATCGGCCACGGTGGTGAATGCGGCATTGAAGTACGAATGCGTGACGCAGCCCCGTTCGCACGGACCGCAGTAATGACAGGCCGCTCGCCCATTGATAGGCTTGGTGATGTTGGCGCTGCGCGTCGGCATCGGCACCCAGCCCAATTTTGCCTTGACGCGATTCCGGAAGTGGGTCTCCACGCAGTTCAGAGGCATGGGCGGCTGAAAGTGGCCGTCGGGCAGATGCGGCAGGCCCTCACTCTGTCCGCAAATGCCCACGTATTCCTCCACCAGGTCGTAGTAGGGCTCCACATCCTTGTAGCTGATAGGCCAATCGTCGCCATAACCGTCGAAGGAGGCAGCCTTAAAGTCGAGATCGCTCAAACGCAGGCTGACGCGACCCCATACATTGGTGCGGCCGCCGGTGACGCGCAAGCGTCCTTGCCAGCTAAACGGCTTGTCCTTCCCGGTAGTGTAGGGCTCGTCGAGATCGTTGGCAAACCAGTCGTAGTTGTATTCCATGCAGGCGTAGCAGTCCTTCTGCACGAAGCGTGTTTTGCGAATCAGCGAGTCCGCCTGGTCGCGGTACTTCAATTCAAAGACGGGCTTATGCTCGCTGAAGTTGGCGTCCGATTGCGGCCGGCCCGCATCCACCAGCGCCACTTTGAGCCCGGCTTCAGATAAGCGCTTGCAGGCCCAGCCGCCCGAGGCCCCCGACCCGACCACTGCTACGTCAAACACCGCCTTCGATTGGTCTGCCATAAGTTCCTCCCGGGAAATTTCGGTTCTAGCGAAATCATACGCCAAATCTCATCGCCGCGTCTTGTGCAGCTCAGGGAAGCAGTGATACCATCGGAGCGAACTGCAAGAAGTTCAAGTTCCAACAAGGCTGGTTCGGTTATGACGGAATCTTCGCTTAGGATCCTCAACAACCATGAGCCCACGGAGGCGCGCGGGTTGAGCCGCCGCCAGGTCATGCAACGGCTGCTGGGCACGGCTGGCACGGTGCTGGTGCTTGGGCACACCCTGGAGGCCGCGGACAGCAAGGCTGCTGCGCCTGATTGGCAGCCGGTCTTCTTCGATTCTCACCAGAACGAAACCCTGATCGCGCTGTCGGAGCAGATCCTGCCAAATTCAACCCGGGCGCAGGTGAACCGGTTCATCGATACGCTGATCTCGGTGGACACGCAAGAGAATCAGAAGAAGTTTCTGGCCTCCCTAGGCGCTTTCGATCACGAAGGGATTGCGCGTTATAACCGGCCCTTCAAAGACCTCACCGAAGAGCAGCAAAACGGTATTTTGACGGCGGCCTCGACCGCCCAGCCCTCCGCACCCGAACAAGGCGGCCGCAGAAGACGCCGGCCGACGGTTTCCGCGCCAGGCAGCGAAGAACCCGCCCTGACTATTCGCGACCACTTCGAGAACATTAAAGCGTGGGTAAGCGGGGCCTTTTACTCTTCAGAATTCGGCATGAAGGAACTCGGCTGGACGGGGCAGGTAGCTTGGGAGAGTCTCCCAGGGTGCCCGCATCCGGACGGGCACGCCTAGTTAGCCCGCAAAGGCGCGAGGGCGCCTCATTGCCTTCGAATAACTGCCCGCGCGCCGTTTTGCGGGCTGTTACTTAGAAGACGAGATTGGCAACACCGATGGCGCCGAAATCAGCCGGATGCCGTGCTGTATGCTGGACTTCGAAATGGTCCCGGAGGCCGCCAGCGACGAAATCAGTTTTGACGCTTTGGTTCGGTTCAGTGACTTCGGCGACCAACTGCACTGGCGACTAAAGAAACGGATCCGGCCGCGGCTCGCAAACTGTGGACTGAGGCAGTCGCCATTGAGATGACCCGTGTTCGTTCTGAACCGGTCGCCGCAGATACGGAATTGGGGCGTAGACTCCAGTACCAAACGGACCTGTCCGGTGTTCTCGCCAACCGGATCGTGCGCGAAGCCGGCAAGCGGATACTGAATCAATGGATACCGACTCAAAGCCGAAGCAATGATACGACCCGGGCAACAACTGGCACCGGGGAGCAAGGAATCAGGTGCGCCTCACCACACCCCGCAGACGCGTGTGTGGCCGGAAAGTATCCTCTGCGGCCAAGGTCGGGTGACGCTCCGAAATGGCCGCCAAACGGTGCGGCCCGGCCAATTTACCGAACAGCGAGTCGGTCACAATGACGCAAAATGGCAACTTTGTCAATCCTACCATCACGATCAACGAGGGAGCGAACACCCTAACCGGCCGTTCAATTGTTAACGACCGTTCCATATGTCCGCAGGCCCAAGAGCATGTGCCAGACACAGAAAATATCCGCACCTTGCGCGCCGTGCTCAATACGCTGGGAGATGGCTTTGTGGAGGCCGTCGGCGACCAAATGTTCCTTGCGATTGCCGCCAGTCAGCCTGCTCAGAGCAACGGGCTGATTCAGGGCGAAGCGATTCAAGTCCCTATTCTGGAGGCACAGGGAAAGACAGGAGTGGGCAAGTTCGGCTGGAAGGACCAGGATCCGAACATCCTCTCGTTTTCGGGCGATGCTTGCCTGAATGAGATCGGTGTTACAAATCGCCTGAAGCCTAAAGATGTTACCTCCGTCTGCAAAGTAAGCACCGACCCGGAAGATCTACTCCCTCCGGGAACGGTAATAAACGGCGGCGCCTATACCGTTCCCGCAGCTTTAGGAAACAAAATGTTTCATCCCTATGGTGACTTTTTGCTGCATGATGTTGGCACCGGAGACGGCATTGTGCAGGCCCGTTGGGTCTGTGATTGAGACCGCGCCATCCGCTGGCTTCGGTCTGCGGACGATCTGAAGGGTAGCACCATGGAGCGGGCGAAACGGATAAAGAACCTGAACGTGCGTGGTTTCTGCGCTCAGGGTATTGTGAGCGCGGATGCCATCATCCGCCAAGCACGGCGCCCTCAAAAAAGTGCGACACTGCTGCAAGTACTACCTCACCGTGCTCGGCAAGCAGTCATAGCGTTGGGCATCAAACTCAAGGAGTTGGTCATCATTCCAGAACTCGCCGCGGCCTCCCGCTGAACGAAATTCTGCCAATTTCGGCAAGAACCTAACTACGTAGGTACTGACGGTTGCGGCTCGGTAGACCTTGCGATACCACGCGTGCAACCAGGGCCTATTGCATCTCGGTCAGCTCCTGACGCACCTGCGGGATCACCTGGCCGTATTGCTCGGGCGAGGCCTTCGCCAGGAATGCCCGGAAGCATTCCCGCGCCCGCGCGCGATCACCGGCCATCTTATAGATCAGTCCCAGATTGAGGTCCGCATCGGCCAGTTCCGGATCCAGTTGCACCGCCTTTTCGAAATAGCAGCGCGCAGTCGCCGTGTCCCGCCGCTGGATCGCAATCACACCCAGGCCGTTATAGGCGGTGCCGTACCCTGGGTCGATGGTGAGCGTCCACTTGTAGACACGCTCGGCATCCCCGAGACGGCCTTTCTCCATGTACGCGGTTGCAAGGTTGGCTTGGCTTTGCAGGTCGGACGGGTTGAACTGCGAGGCCTTTTCATACTCGGGAATGGCTTCGTCCTTCTGGCCGGCGCGCACCAGCAGGTCAGCCAGGCGGGAGTGCAGCCGTCCGCTCTGTATCCCGTTGGCTATCGCGCTGCGGTAGAGCTTCATGGCGTCCGCCGAGCGCCCGGCCCGCTCGTATGCAGCGCCGAGTTCATAGTAGATATGCGGATCGGAGGTATCTTCAGCGAGCGCCTGGCGCAGCATCTCGATGCGCCGCGGCATGGGAAGGCCACCGCTCTCCACCGTTTCGAGCAGCTTCAAGACGCCCGTGCGATCTTTGGGATCGATCCCCTCCCCCTTCAGATCGTAAGAGCGCGATACAAACCCGGAGACGTAACCGAGCGACCTCAACTGGCTCAGAGTGCGCTCATCCACCACACTGGTAGCGACCTTCTCGACGCCGTCGCTCCCGATCACCGAATTCAGCCTGGCTTCGAATTTGCGGACTTCAGTCTCGTGGCCCTGGATCACGTTGTGCATCTCGCCCGGGTCCTGGGAAAGATCGTAGAGTTCCGGTTTCGGCGCACGGATATATTTCCACCGGTTGGTGCGGATGGCGCGCAGTTCCGCCCAGCCCATGTTGATCTTGGGATAAAGCGTTTCGGCATAGGAGAGCGTAGCGGAATCCTTTCCGGCAAAGCAGGGCGTCAGGCTCACGCCTTGGACGGCGGCGGGCGGGCGGCCTCCCATCAAAGCCAGGATTGTCGGCAGGAAATCGATCGTGCGGGCCTGTGGCTGGATGCGCGCTCCGGCCGGAACGCCAGGACCCGACAGCAGGAACACGATCCGCAGCGTCGCATCGTAGAGAAAAACTCCGTGCGTATACTCGCCATGCTCGCCGAGGCTCTCGCCGTGATCCGAAAGCACGGCGATCAGTGTGTTGCCGGGCGATTTCTTACGGATGGCGTCGAACAAACGGCCGAGCTCATGGTCGGCATATGCAATCTCGCCATCGTAGAGGCGATCTTTGTACTTTTCCCGGAAGGGCGCGGGCGGCTGATACGGGGCGTGCGGATCGTAGATATGCACCCACAGGAAATAAGGCTTGCCGGATTGCGCCTCGAGCCACCGCACCGCATGGTCCACCGTCTCGCCCGCGCGGCGTTCCGCGTCTTCGTCGAATTCGTGTCCTTTGCCGGGCCTGGGCATCTGGTCGTCGTAGACCGCAAACCCCTGGTTGAACCCGAAGAGCTTCTTCAAAACCGCCGAACTGATGAACGCCGCGGTTTCCCAACCCTGCTGCTGCAGAATGGTAGCCAGAGTGGTCGTGGAAGGTTGCAGGACGAATCCGCCGGTGTCCCGGACGTGATGGGCGGGAGGATTCAGGCCGGTGAAGATGCTGGCATGGGAGGGAGGCGTCAGCGGCGCTTGCGTTACGGCATTCTCGAACAAGACCCCCGCCCGCGCGATGGCGTCCAGGTTCGGTGTTTCGATTTTCGAATAGCCGTAGCAATGTAGGTGATCGGGCCGCAGCGTGTCGATGGTCACCACCACCAGGTTCAGTGGACGCATCGCCGGCGCGGCGCCGCTGCCGCCGTGGTTCTCAGATGGTTTGCAGGATGCCAGGAGCGCGGCTGCCGCCATGCACACGCAGCATAGAAGATGCCTGTAGGTTCTCATGAAAACCGCCCGCAATGAGACACCACATTAGCGTAGCAGCCACTCCGTGATCAAGAGGCCTGTCCCACACTTCAGAATGTGAACCGCAGCGCTACCTGCACCTCTCGCGGGCCATCGGCGACGTCCAGAATCCGGCCGAAGGTCGGGTCGCTGAGAACCTGATCGGGATCGGCGCGCCCCGACCGGTTAAACGCGTTGATCATATCGCAGCGAGCCTCCACGAACATGCCCTCGCGGAAGGGAAATCGCTTGAAAATCCCAAAATTCTCCATGGGTTGCCAGGGGCCCCGCAGGTTGCCGAATTCCCGCGGCGAGTTGCCCAATGTCAGCGCCACACCGTTGGGAGTACTCGGCGGGGCGGCGAAGGCCGCGGTGTTCAGATACGGCTCTCCACTGCCTCCCGCAAGATCGAACGTCCCTCCTGAAGCCACCCTCAGCGGCACACCCGATATCACATTGGCGCGAACGTCGCCAAGGACATTGAATAAGTAGTTACCGGCGCCAATACCGGCGTCGATCGAGAGTGGATCGCCTGACTGGTAGGTCTGGATTCCCGTCACGGTCCAGCCACCCAGAATCTGGTTCATGACACCACGCTGGTTAAGGAACTGCCTGCCTCGCCCAAATGGCAGCTCATAGATCCAGGTCACCTTGAGCTGCTGGGGGTGGTTGAAGCCGGCCACCGACCGTTCCAGCCTCCGGTTGTAAACATCCTGCGATCCGTTGGTGTATCCGTACAGGTTACTGTCGGTTAAGCTGATGGTCTTCTGGAAGGCGTAGCTTACCAGGAAGCTGAGTCCCTTGCCGGTCCTGTGATTGGCCACCACTTGAGCGGCGTTGTAGTCGGAAGTTCCAAAATAGGGATAGTAGTAATACACACCGCCGGGAGCGTACTGCGGATACGGCAGCAAGGCCTGGGCCACCGTTCCGGTAAAGCTCGGATAGGGCAGCGGTATATTCGGATGCAGGCTGACATCGTCCAGGAGTTCATCGCCGAGCGAGAGATACTTCGGATTGAGCTGGTTCAGGTCATTCAAGCCGGATGCGCCCAGATGCGTTCCCTTGTTGCCGACATACGACATCATCAGAGTCGTATTCTTCGGTAATAAGAACTGAAAACCCATGGTGTAGTTCTGCGAGTATGGCTGATGGTTTGAGTCGCTTGGAATATAGGCGATGCCTTGCCCATTATCCAGGGTTGGGTCCAAGTCGGGAAGGGTGAAATTGTACGGAGGGTAGCCGTTGTCCCAATACATCACGGGATTGAGCGAACTGGCTGAATAGTTGTGGCTGCCGTCGTATCCGTCAATGTTTGCGTATCCGAACTGGTTGGCGATAGGCGGCGAGTACATGATACCGTAGCCGCCGCGCATCACCATCCGAGAGCTGATCTGATAAGCAAAGCCAAAGCGGGGACCGAACTCCTTCCAATAGGTATTCTGGAAGGAGCTCCTGTGCAGATTGCTCGTGAAAATCAGTGCGCCGGGATAGCCGTTCGCTCCAGGATTGGGCGTGGTCGGGCCCAGACTCGAGGAGAGGCCTTGATTTTCGGTGATGGCGCCCACGATATCCCATCGCAATCCGATGTTGAGAGTCAGCCGGCGGCTGACCTTCCAGTCATCCGCCACATAAAACGCCGGATTCCAGACATGGGAGCTCGGGTTTACTGGAGATTCGCTCAGTCCGGCGCTATAGGGCGCCCCCAACAGAAAACTGGCGAAGGCGTTGCCGGTGGAGGCCAGTGCCGACGGGTCGGCCGTCTGGTCCGGGCTAAAGGTAAATGTGCCTGATGTGCCGCTGCGATAGTCTTGATCGTAGTAATACCTGCGGACCTCGACTCCGAACCTGACATTGTGCTTGCCATGTATCCAGGTAGTGTCGTTCTGCACGATGTAACTTCCGTTCGGTTCGACGCCCGCGTTGTTACGGCCCAGCGGATTCAGGGAACCACCTTGATAACTGGTGCCGGTAAATTTAATAAGCGGGAAAGTAGTTTCTTCCACACCGTCCAGGCCTATCTTACTCGGCCAATCCTGTCCCAAGGTAACGGAGCTGTTCGCGTTTTTAAACCGGTTGTACCCGAAACCGAAGTGGTTCAGAAATGTCGGACCGATGACCCAGTCTTCCGTTACCCGGATCATGGTTCCAAGGATATCTTGCAGCGCAAAATAGCCGCTCGCGCTTCCGGGAATGGGCTCATAGCCGTGGCCCGCCCCGTTATACCTCAGGCGCTCATTGGAGTTCACAAACACGGCCATGCGATTTTTCGCGTTGATTACGTGATCGAGCTTGCCGGTGTAAGTGTTCAAGTCGAACCACGGCTGGTTGGCGACACCGGGGTAATTGCGGAGCATGGTCGGCAGCAGCGGGTTGGGAATCGGGGCGAGTGTCAAAATGTTTTCCGAAACCTTGCTGATCTCCGACTGCGGAATGACGTTCCCTGGGAACGGTGTCCGCGTGTAACTGCCATCTGGCAGTTGGCTGGTGCTGTGCGGATCGTAAATGGCGCCGAAAACGGCGGGGTTGCCGTCGCCATCAGTTATGGCCGTTCCCGATAGCGGATTGCCCGTAAATGCGGGATCCAGCAAGGCGGAGAAATCGCCGTTTTTAAAAGCCGTGGTGGGAAGCGTGCGCAGCGCGGTGGGACTGTAATTGCGCTTGCGATCGCCCTCATAGCTGAAAAAGAAGAACGTCTTGTTCTTGCCGTTGTATATCCTTGGCACCAATAGCGGGCCGCCGAAGTCGGCCCCAAAGCTATTCTGGTTAAATGGCGACTTACCGACGCCAAAAGCGTTATTGTCGAAGGAATTCGCGTTGAGGGCGTTGTTCACCAGGTAGTCATACGCGGTGCCGTGGAATTGGTTGGTCCCGGACTTGATATTGAAGTTCGCAACCGCAGTCAAACCACCGCCGTACTGAGCGCTGAGCGCGCCCGTCTGCAGGGTGAACTCGCTGATGGCATCCACGCTGGGCTCAAACTCATCCGCATCGCCGGCGAGGTCTGCGCGCCCGATCGACATGCCCTCGATCAGAATCTCGTGCGAGAACTGCGCCCCCCCGTTGATGGTTCCCTGGAAGGAGTCTCCTACCGTGCCGGGCAAGCTGTTAAAGATGAAAGCCTGGATCTGCCTTTGGCCGTCGTCATTGCTGTCGATGGGCCAGGCGTGATAATCCTCGGCCGAAACGGAGTACGCCAGCTCGGAAGTCGCCGTTTCCAGGTGCGTGGCTTCCGCGCTGACCTCCATACTCTGGCTAACCGCACCCACCTCCAGTTTGAGGTTTGCGGTCACCACCGTGGCGACCGGCACTTCCACGGGTTCCATCACATCTGTCTTGAAACCCGATGCCGTCGCCGAGACGCGATAGGTGCCTGGCGGCAGGTACGGGATACGATAAAGCCCCGAATCGTTCGTCACAGCTTTGGATTCGACTCCAGTTTGTTTTTCCGTGACGGTAACGTTCACATGCGGAACGGCCGCGCCGCTGGCATCCGTGACCAAGCCTGTGATCGCGCCGCGTTCGCCCTGAGCAAAGAGCGACGCTGCCAGGCACAGCAAACCCGCCGGCAGAACGGCCAACCCGAATACTGCCTTCCTCATATGTTTCGTCCTTTCGAAACAGTTGGTGGCGATGTTCAAAGACCCAACCAGATCTGATGCCCTTTATATACGAGCACAATACCGATGTCAAGGCCCGATCCTCTTATGAGCCCGACTATTGCGCCAAGGATGGGCATGGCCATGGCGCTAGCCGCCGCACAGCAGCGCACTGGAAGAAGGCATCGCGAAGTTTCAGCGTGGAGATTTCGCCGGAGCCGCGCAGGCGCTGCTCCGGGCCGCGCGGGAGCGGCCTTCCGACGTGCGTATCCGCACATATCTTGGCATGGCGTATGCTGCTCGTTGAAATTTATCAGGAGTTGGGTAGACACAACGACGCGTGGTTGCCACTGCTTCAGCGGCGGCAAGGGTCTGTGCGGATTGCAATGCTCGCCGTCGCCAGAGCCGCCCAGATTGCCATCGCCTGCTACGGTGGTAATGATGCCAGCGGGCGAGACGCCCACGGGGAACCCTCGGGCCGAATGTTTGTGCTCCGGAAGCTCAAGCTGTGAACGAATCTTGCTCGGGTTCCTCAGTAAAGAACATCCGCACATGCGCAACATCGCGCTGGTCTCTGACGTGCATCTTCCCGTCTTTCCCCGGCGCCTAACAGGTTTCCAGTCGCCACCCCATTGACAATCGTGATTGTGAGCGGAAACGCCAAGGTCCTTCCAGAATTGGAAATCCTTGCTCTCGGCCTTTCCTCCCCATCCATACCGTCCGTCGACAATATCGACCGCATTCCCTCGAACAACTTGCAAACGGGCGCCGGCAGGAAGCAGTCCAATCGTGTGTTCCACATGCCAACTCAACATCGTGTGTGATGCGCCACGACGAATTGCATCACGCTGCTGCTCCTCTGTCCGGCGTGCAAAAACTATCTTCGGCTCCCAACCGCGCTTACGAAGGTCGACCAATATCAGCTCGACCTTGTGCTTGCGTCGTCAGAGTGCTACTCGGCGTGATCTTGAAGACCGTCCCGTGGCTGATGGCCCCGCCATAGTAGGTTGTCCCGTAAAAGTTCAAATTGGTGGCCCGGACAAGCGCGCTCTCGAGCGCGTAGCCGTCCGTACCACGCCGTTTGCGCGGACCAATTTCGCGGAGTTATTCTTATGACTCGCCGTTGGCGGAACTTCGAAGTCGATCACGGCGTGCGGGGGGCAGAACGTCATGAGCGATAAATGGTTTGCGCGGCCGGTGCTGTTCGTGGCGGACATCGACAGGTCCGTCGATTTCTATGTGAAGCAGCTCGGGTTCACACAACCGTGGCGATATGAGGAGGAGGGGAGGGCCTGGGTCGCGCAGGTCGACCGGCAGGGCTGCGAGCTCATTCTCTCTTCTCAATGGCCCGATAAAGTGGGCAAGGGCCTGATGTTCATCTCGCTCGATGTCGGCGTACTGGATGCCTTGCGAGCGGAACTGGAAGGGCGCGGCGTGGATGTGAAGGACGAGCAGTGGGGCTACCGGCTCATGGTCATCGCGGACCCGGACGGCAACGAGCTCTACTTCCCATATCCCGACGTCGCTTGCCGCCGGCTTCCTCATCACGTCGAACCCTAAGCAGCCGCGCTGAGGGCTAAACCCTACATACATGCCGTCAACCTTCGAGATGAGGAGGTACATTCTCGCCGGCCTGCGTGTCTGGCCAAAAACAGTGACTTCTCAGTCCAACATCTCCAAAACCCCTTCAATTCCCTACATTCCAGGCAGCCCCACCTGGTGGGTATTACTGACCAACTTCCACCAGGAAATCGTCGCAGGTCACCGCGCCTGATCCTGGGCCCAGAATCGGCGCGCAGAACCGGAACTGGTTACCATTGATCCCGGTGAGAGCTGTCGGCTGGTACTTCAGACTGATAGACGGTGCGAGCGAACCGTCTCCAGCGCTTCTCGAATTCCGGCGCGTAATGTCGCACCCACCTCAGAATGGTCGTGTGCGCTATGCCTACGCCCCGTTCGCTCATCATGGCGACCAAGTCTCGATAACTGAGCTTGAAGCTCAAATACCAGCGGACGCACAGGACCACGATCTCCCGATCGAAATGCCGACCCTTGAACAGCTCCTCGACCGCTACGAATTGTGGCATCCGTCCATCATCGCGGAATCCGGCCGCGTTTGTAACCGAAGGTCTCACCTCCACATCCGGTGCAACCGGCGGGCGCCCCCCGATCCTTGGCAACCCGCGCCGCTTCCAGGAGTGCCCGGCAATCGTCGCAGACTTCCGCTAGTGCCGCCTAGTACCGTAGCGCGTAAAAGCTCTCGACGGGCGTGGTACTCTCGCCGTGGCGCCAACCAATTGGAGCCCGTAGAGACAGCAAAGGGGAAGACAACCTATGAAACGAATCGCTAACGTGCCGGACGAACTGAGAAGCAAGCCAGCATACGCTTTTCTTCTGTTGTATGCAACGACGACAATTGCTCTACCCGCACAGACTTTCACGCGGCTGGATTCATTCAATGTAGCCAACGGCGCCGACCCCACCGTAGCGCTGGTCCAGGCCGCCAACGGCAACCTCTACGGGACGACGGCCGCTGGCGGGGCCAAGGATCTTGGGACGGTCTTCATGATAACCCCGGGCGGTAAGCTGACGTCGCTGCACAGCTTCGACGGCACGGACGGCGAATCCCCCGCCGGAACGCTCGTACAGGCCAGCAATGGGGACCTGTACGGGACAACGTTTGCAGGCGGGGCCAAGTATGCTGGGACGGTCTTCAAAATCACACCGAGTGGCGCCCTGACGACGCTGTACAGCTTCTGTTCCCAGAGCGAATGCACGGACGGCTCAAATCCCGCCGCGGGGCTAATCCAGGCCACCGATGGCAACTTCTACGGAACAACCTGGACGGGCGGGGCCAACTGTGAGCCCGGTGGCTGCGGCACGATCTTTAAAATCACACCGACCGGCGAACTGACGACAGTATTCAACTTCCCCGGCCAGGCCGGGTCCAATTCGCCTTCCGCGGCGCTGGTGCAGGCCACCGATGGGGACCTATACGGCGAAACCACCAGCACAATCTTCAAAATATCCACCGGTGGCACGCTGACGACAATATACACCGGCGCTGCCGGCTTCTACCCAGTGGGGGGCCTCGTGCAGGCTACCGACGGCAACTTCTACGGCACAAACTCCGGTTCGGTTGAAGGCTTTTATGGGACGGTCTTCAAAATCACACCGAGTGGCGCCCTGACAACGCTGTACAGCTTCTGCTTCCAGGGCGGTCAATGCCCGGACGGGTATAACCCCAGGGCTGGGCTGGTCGAGGCCGCCAATGGGGACTTTTTCGGCACAACCTATTACGGCGGAGCCAACGGCGATGGGACGGCTTTCGAAATCACCCCGAGCGGCGCGTTAACGACCCTTTACAGCTTCTGCGGGCAAAGCCATTGCACTGACGGCAAATACCCCACTGCGGGGCTCGTCCAGGACACCAGTGGGGAGATCTACGGGACAACCGACTATGGTGGGTCTCACGGTCATGGGACGGTCTTCAGCCTGTCCCTAGGTCTGGGCCCGTTTGTGAAAACACAACCGCGCTTAGGCAAAGTGGGAGCGGACGTAAGTGTTCTGGGAACCAATTTGACCGGCACAAGCAGCGTCACCTTCAACGGCACGGCGGCCGCCGCTTTCACCGTGATCTCCCCCTCCCTGATCAGCGCCACCGTCCCCGCCGGCGCAACCACCGGCACGGTCCAAGTAGTGACGCCCAGTGGCACGCTTTCGAGCAACGTGCCCTTCCAAGTGCTGCCCTGAGTCGAATCGGCTTAGCGGAACCACCGTGGCCACATCATCCCGCTTAAAGAGCTGATGTAACCGAGGTAAGGCGCACATTTCTGCCGTTCGGATCGGAGCGTTCCGAAATCTCAGCTCCGTGTAGCACCGTCCCTTCGTTGGCAACGGGTAAGTTAGAGCGGCGGGAGTTTAGGCGCACCCGGTTCCGATCGTTTACATGAGGTCCAATGACTGGGCCTGCCCTACCACCAATTGGATCGGCCCTACCGGCGTCCAAATATGAGCCAGATAATAAGGATCAGGACAACCAGACCGCCGATCCCGCCTCCGACAGCCGGCCCCCCATAGTAGTAGCCACCGCCGCCCCCCAGAAGAAGCAGCAGGATCAAGATTATCAGGATTGTGCTCATCGCGAATACCCTCCGTAGGCGCGATAATCACTATACCGCCAATTGGGATGAGCACGTTGAAAATCATGAGCGCATCCTGTAGGATCGTGTGTCCGAAGCTAGATTCTGGCCGATTGAGTTCGAGGTCGGCTACTATGCGGGCCCGAGGTTGATGCGGCATCGGCTGGTGATCCCGATTCACGATGAGGTCGGTCGATTAGTGGGGTATTGTGGACGTTCGTTGGACGGAAGCGAGCCGCGCTACAAGTTCCCGGTGGGTTTCGCCAAATCGCAGTTGCTGTTTAATCTTCATCGTGCGACGGCCGCCAGGCAACCAACCGTCATCGTAGCGGAAGGCTTTTTGACTGTCTGAAGGTTCACCCGGCCGGCTTCCGCTCGGTGGTCGCACTGATGGGGTCGGTCTTGTCTGAGCGTCAGCCGATGCTTGCTGATCCGGCACTTCGGCGGGATCACCTTGATGCTAGACGGTGACCGAACTGGGCGCCAAGCCGGCATTGCCATAGCCGCCAGGCTGGCACAGGACTGCCGGGTAAGGACCCTCTGTCTCAGCGATCACGCTCAGCCAGACCAACTCTCTTCGCAGTGCTTGCAGGACATTGCCCGGAAGCCATGCTCGCCCATCGGACGCCCGAAGCGGGTCGTTAACCGGGACCCGCCAAACGAAATGCCGGGAGGCCATAAAACTCACCACTGAGCCTGCATTTGTAATAAATGGTACAATTCTTAGGTCGATACAGACCATCTAGGCGCTCCGAATGGAACGAATCCTACCTTCCTCGTCACTATAGGAGTATGACGTCCACATGAAGGGCCGGTGTGTTTGCGGTTCTTCGACCTCGATTACCCGATTGGGCGCCCTCGACCTTCGATCCAAGTACCGCATTCGTATGATGGTTTCGGCATATACTGTATTGGGCCGAATGGTGAAATGGCGCTGACTCTACGAGGAGTAAAAACCCGCTACGAGGTGAGGAAGGTTATCGAGCGCGGCGGCATGGCCGTCGTGTACGAAGCCTACGACAAGGTCATGAAGCGTCCCGTGGCGCTCAAAACACTCCTCGATCTCACGGATAGCAGGGCTCTGAAGCTTTTTCAGAAAGAATGTGACGACCTCGCGTCGCTAATTCATCCGAACATCGTTGAGATCTATGACGTCGGACAATTCGAAGACGAGGGGGTTACCAAACCCTACCTCGTTATGCCTCTCCTTCCTGGGGTTACCCTGGACAAGCTCATTCGCACCTCCAGTTCGCGCTTGACTGTGGAGCGGTGCGTCGACATCTTCAGCCAGACGTGCCGCGGTCTACAAGCGGCTCACGAACGAGGGCTCATCCATCGCGATCTTAAGCCCAGCAACATTTTCGTAATGAACGATGATTCCGTCAAAATCATCGATTTCGGGGTGGCGCATCGCCTGGACACCATTCAGACTAGCGGCCGCAAAGGAACGCTCCTCTATATGTCTCCGGAGCAGATCACTATGAAGCCCCTCACGCCGGCTTCGGACATCTTCTCCCTTGGTGTCGTTTGCTATGAGGCGCTCACGCTCAGACGACCTTTCGAGCGCTCTGACGAAGACGAGATTGCGGAAGCAATTCTGAAGTATATACCTCCTCCAGTCCATGAATTGAATCCCTCGATTCCGATGGCGCTGAGCCAAGCCATCCATAAAGCAATAGCGAAGGAGACCCGCCATCGATACCGATCGGCGAAGGAATTGGGAGATACCTTTCAGAAGGCGCTTCACAATGAGCCCATTGAGATTTTCAATCCGACCCGCTTGCGACCTCGCTTGCAGCAAGCGCACGAGGCCTATGACAAGAGCGATTACGATTACGCGAGCGAAATTATTGGTGAGTTAGAGTCTGAAGGCCACGTAGACCCGGAAATCAATGAGCTGAGAGGGCTCATTGACAGGGCCCGGATGGAGCGTCGAGTGTCGCAGCTCATCGAGACGGCACGAACTCGCATGGACGAGCAGGAATATCAGCTCGCGCTGCAGAAGATCGATGAGGTGCTGCAGCTCGACGCGAAGAACACGCAAGCGCTGGCGCTCAAGGCCAAAATCGACACCCGGCGCACCGATCGGGATATCGAGGGGTGGTTTGGCATCGCGCGAACGCACATTGAGAATAGGGCGTTCGGCCCGGCTCGGGAAGCGCTTCGCCGCATTCTCGAATTCCGTCCGCGTGAACCGAAGGCGGCACAGCTTCTGTCGGAGGTGGAACGCCTCGAGCAGAATTATCAACGCCTCAGAGGCGAAAAGGAAAGACTGTACCGGGCGGCCGTGGAAGCCGAGCGAGCTGGGGATCTCAGCTCTGCTTTGAGCAAGCTCGATCGCCTTCTCGATCTCGACAAGCAGGCGCCTGAACCCTCTCTAACGGGAAAGTACCAGCAGGAGTACGAGAAGGTTCACTCCGAGCACGAGTCCTTGAAGGCAGCGCGATCCGAGGCGAAGCAACTTCTGGACGATCAGAAGTTTTCTCAAGCGCTGGCGATTTGCGAACAGTTTCTGACGAAATATCCGGCCGACACTCTTCTGCAGGCCCTCAAATGGGATATCGAAGAGAAACATCGGCAAGCGGTGTCCACCCGAATCGCCGAAACGGACAGGCGGGTCGAGGCGGAGCCGGATCTGGACCGCCGCGTCAGCATACTCGAACAGGCGGTGAGCGAGAATCCGGGAGAAGTTTACTTCGAGCGCTTATTGCAAAATGCGCGCGATAAGCGCGACGGGGTTAACACCATCGTCTCGCGGGCCCGTGCCTATGAAGAGCGCGGGCAATTCGGCGAGGCTCTGGGGCAATGGGAGATGCTTCAGGCCATCTATTCTCGTTATCCGGGTCTGCGCCTTGAGATTGAGCGCCTCGGCAAACGCCGTGAACAGAGCCGGCGCCAGGAGTCGAAGTCCCGCTGGGTTGAGCAGATCGATCAGCAGCTCGATGCCGGCGATTTCTCCCGCGCCCGGGACTTGTCGCAAAAGGCGTTACTGGAGTTCTCGGAAGATGCGGAGCTTCTGGAGTTGGGCCGCTTGGCGCAGCAGGGGCTGGAACGCCGCGCTGAGGCACAGAGTCTACTTGCTCTGGGCCGGCAAGCGTGTACAGAGGGCCGGTTTGAAGAGGGACTTGAGCAATTGCGGCGCGCGCACGATCTTGATAATAACGACAATCAAATCCGGAACGCACTGGTTGAGACGCTGGTGGAACAAGGACGCCGGCTGATGGAATCGGACCCTCGTTCCGCCGACGAACTGCTGAATCAAGCCCTGGTATTGGAGCCCAATCAAGCGCTGGCAATGGGTTTGCTCCGAATGTTAGCCGACCAGCGCAAAATCGAGACCATAGACCGCGCGCTCGCTCAGGCCAGGCGTCATCAAGCCAGCGGCGAACCCAGACAGGCGCTCTCCGTCATCAACGAAGCTCTGGCTGGTTATCCCGACGAGCAAAGACTGCTCCAAATCCAGAATTCGCTCCACAGGTCAATTCAAGATCTTCGCCGGCGAGACCTCGATCAGGCGAAACGGATCGCGCGTGAAGTAGATACCGCCAACGACTTGAACGGCGAGCGCCGCGGCCAGTTCGCCGACCGGCTCGAACGGTACATGACCGAATACGGCGATGATGAAGAGTTTCGCGACGTCGTGCACTCCGCCAAGCAACGGCTGCAAACCATCGTCGACTCTCCGCCCGACGGGCGCGCCAAGCTCGCCCGCCATTCATCCGATGCCGATCAAGCGGATGCTGCTGCCGTGTCGGCTGGGGATCGTAGTCGCCTTCAGATACCGCCAATTGCCGGGTCTGGCGTAGCACACAATACCTATCGAGCGGCGTCATTACTCGCCCGGCGGGCATGGTTGGGTTTGCGTGGTTTAATCCGACCTTGGAGCAGTAAGGAGCTTCTCATTGGCGCGGGCACCGCGGTTGGACTGCTTGTCCTGCTTTGGGTTGCTCTGCACTTCCTTAAGAACCCTCCCAAGCCTACCCCGGTTGTGGCCACCGAAGGCTCTGTCACGATCACCACAGTTCCCGCCGGTGCCACGCTGTCCATCAACGGCGACGAAGCTGGCACTTCGTCGGAAGCCGGGACAATTCGGCGTCGCCCCGGAACTTACAATTTGGAAGTCAGGCTGCCCGGTTATCAGCCGGTCCGACAGAGTCTGACGATTCAACCAGGAGTTGCGGCCCTCACCGCAATCAAGCTCGTTCCGGAGCTGCCCATACTGTATGTCGTCGGGCCCTCGACAATCTACGTTGATAACGATCCGCCGAGCGAGGCCCACGACGGCCGTTTCCAACTGCAGCTCACCGTCTCGGATCATATCGTGCGGGTGGTGATGAACAAATTTAGCGAGCTCTCATTCAAAGTTCACGTAGACACCGACGGCTTACCGGTTGTATCGGAAATAAGCGCGCGGGAAATGACCCCATTGATCGTGAACAACTTTGGTCCCGTGACCAAGATTTACAGCGGCAGTAAGATTCCGGTGCCAGTGCAGATGAATGGTCAAAAAATCGGAGACCTGAATCTCGACGGTATGGATCTCCCTTTGCTCCCGCCGAATACCTACGATCTTTTGATTGGCGATGGCAAGGACGCGAAGAGTCGTACGATCGAGATCGGGCCAGCGCGAACGATCACCGCGCTGCTGGAGGCGGACCCCAATGTGGGCGCCCTGCTGATTCAGGCGAACGAAGATGGAGCGACCGTGATTCTCCTTGCTAACGGGAAAGAGTTGGCCCGGAAGGTCGTCCAGAACCATCAGGTTAGATTCGCAAATCTACATGCACGCGCCTATAACGTTCAGGTACAGAAGGACGGCTATGAAGGGGAAGGCGAGAAACCGGTGGATGTTGTTAAGGGTGCGGAAACACCGTTATCCTTCGAACTGCACCGCAAGGTGACAGCCGGAACCATTCACGTCCAAACCAGTCCCGGGGCTGACGTGTTTCTGGATAATGAGCAGGTGGGTTCGGCCGAAGCCGACGGGATGTTCGTGATATCCGGGAGCCGACCCGGGTCGCATAAGGTAGAAGCTCGACTCAAGCTCTACGCAACTCGCGCGACCTCGGTCAGCATCGGAGACGGTGAAACCAAGGCTATCGAGCTCGTGCTATCCCGCAATCCTGGCACAGTTAGCATCCAGCGAGAGCCAGCTAGCTCTGTGGTTACCTATCGACGAACGAACGACACTGTGGAGAAGACGGCGGCAGAAAATCAATTAACACTGCCCGAGGGCACCTATCTGTTTACGGCGACGGCGCCCGGGCATCTCTCGAATTCGCTGACCGTAGTAGTACGTGCCGAAGAGACCGCACCGGCGGATCTGAGGCTGTCCGCAGTTGCACAGCCGGTTCCTAGTGATCCGATGGGAAGTTCTTGGGAGAAGGGCCTCTGGACCCAGAGCCAAGACTGGTATGTGCACAAAGGCGATAGTTTCATCGGAGTCACTCGGCCTGGACCGGCTACTATCGAGTTCGTTGCGGCGTTGTCGGACTCCGGCATTCTCGGGACTGGTCACAAGCTCGTATGGGCAACCAGCTATCTCAACAACCGGAATTATGTGCGATACGAACTGAGTGACAAGAATTTGACGATCACCACCTTCAAAGACGGCAGGGGCGTGAAGTCAACTCCGAAATCAGTCAAGCCGGTGGCGAAGTACGCGATTCGGCTGGAATGGCGGCCTGACTCCATCATGGTGAATATCAATGGTGAGACCATCGCAGAGGTCAAAGGCGAATTCCAAGGAGGAAGGTTCGGCTTTCTTCAGAACAAGGAAGTCCGGATGCAGAATTTCCGGTTGGAGGCTGGGAACTCACGTATGTGAGTATGGGACGTACCACGATGGACGTCGATCAACAGACAATGCGTCGCGCTGTTGAAGACGGGTTGACATTCACTTCTTTTGAGGCTAAACAATTCCGAACCGCAAGAACAAATCCAGCAAACGGTACTTCACGCGTATGTGCGCGGCGACAGGCGCCGGCGCAGCCGCGCTGACGATCTGGGCGCTAGGCGGCACAGGTGCTGGGTGCCTTGGGCGATCGGCGGCGGCGCCGTAGCCGGAGTGGGCGTTAAGTCGGCTTGTTGCGTGGTGTTGAATCGTTTTAAGAAATAGATACGGTCCGCAACACGGCGCTTCAGCGTAAGCTATCGTCGGGGCACGAGCGGTCGACACTTAGCAAGGAATCCTCCACAGGGGTTTGGGTTCCGGCTCGAATCGGCCGCCGATTTGATCAAAAGTAGGACTCAATGGCTCGTGAGAGACGATGAGGATGCCTTTATCTTCGAAACTCTCACGGATGTAGACCGATGCGCCACAGGACCAGGTGTGCAACTGCTCATAGGTTGCTGAACACAGACTTTTGCCGTCGAGAAGGGGCACATAGAACGGATAGCACGTAAATGATGGATCACTAATCGCTGGTAGCAAAAGCAAAGTGGCCTTTTCGAGAAAGGTCTCGGGATCATCTGCTGTTAGGATCTGGAGCACAGGCCCGTAAGGCAACATCGCGCTAAAAGCCTGCAATTTCATCTGTAACGAACTGGTGATACGCACGATCTGGTACATCAGTGGCCGGAGCTTCTCGCCCGGAACGGCATTCATAAATTCGTCACGAGTCCAAATAGAAGGCGGATCGCGGTCTGGCCACACGCCCAGTCCCACCTCCGGGATCCAGCTTGGAGCGCTCTGTGCATAGACCCGTCGACAATTCTTGTCGTCTAATTGTTCAACCTGAAGGAAAGTTTCGGCAGACAAGCTTCGACCGTTCGTTAATAAGGTAGCGACTCTACCTATTAGGCTCGAAACCACGGCTCGCTCGTCTTCTGGGATAGGAAACCCAGAGACGCGCAGCAGAACTGCATCCCACGGCTCAGGCAGCGTGATTCTATGAGCTAGGAAGATACTCCGCTGCATCAGCGGCACCCTATAGACCCTCACTATAGACTAAGCCTTCGCCCCGCATCTTTTCTACTAAGGTTATCATTTCGGACTCCATGTCGTCCTTGGTGGCTAGTACTATGCCACGGTCGGTAGGGCTTTCATTGATGTAAACATCAAATAATTGGAACCACTTGTCAAATTCTTCAGCAGCCAGCTCTAAGAAATTTCCAGCGCTGAGAAGCGGTACAATAAAAAGAATCCCCCTAAATTGTGGGTGATGTTCAAGACCGGCTCCAAAGAGCTGTTTGCTCTTTGCCAAAAAGCCTTCCAGAAGCGCAGAGCTCCTGGCCCGTGTTCGATCCGGGTCAAAGTTTTGCAGAACACTACGGAACTGAGGGTGCTCGCGGAGCCGAGGAGAGATCTTGAATTCCGGGAGCTTCGCGACCTCTTCGTTACGGATAAACTCGATAGTCAGGCCGCCAGCACCAAGAAATAGCTCGCATTGCTTCTTATCTGATTTTTCCCGGAACCAATAGCAATAGTCAGCAGTGAATTCATTGAAGTCGAACCGCTTCCGTCCCTCCTGGATAGCTATTATGTCTTCAGAGGTCGGCAAACACGGGAGGTCACTGCCAGGCTTACGACCAAGGCCGATAATTGGGCTGAAGTCGCCAACCGTCTGAAAGAACAGATCCTTCAAGGCCCCTTGGAGAAACTTCATCTGAATGAAGACATGAGGCCGCAAGCCATAATTGCTCTTTAACCTCTCCGAGAAACTCTCAAAAAAGTTCAACAGCCAGAGGCGTTGACCGGCGGCAACCGGGAAACGATCGACGGGTATCCAATACAAATAAAACTGCTTGAGGCCATCTGCGCGACGCCAAGGAAGCAGGTCACGCCGGGAGGTTGTCCGCAACTATTGTCTCCTCACAACACCTGATTCGGCCCTAACATAGGACTGCCATGAATCTCTACTGGGATCCCTGTATACAAGCCGCCGATGTCTATATTCATAGCTTGCACCATATTATTCAGGGCGCAAACTTTATTTGCAAGAGCAGCAAAGTTGTCCTCAATGCCAACTTCCTTCTCTTCTGTGACTTTTATTTCGTTGCTAACTACTTCAATTGTATCATGCAATACTTTTAGCTCGAAGTGCATTACTTCAAATTCTAACTTCAGCAAATCTGCTTCCAGCGTGAGAAGATAAACTAAGGTAATATTTTCCGCCTGCTGAGTTATCGTCCCAGTAGAATCGTCGCTCTGTTGATTATCTCCATAGACCCGGCTGTGAGTTCCCAGCAGTGTCTCATTCCGGACCGTGTTGTTCAAGACGATGTGCGGCCCGATGATGTTCTGATAGCAGCTCTCAACGAGAGTCTCCTTGTGTTTGCCTACCACCTTTATAGTCTGGTTTTTGGCGATATTCTCGGTGTGGTTGCCGTTGATTTCGTACCATTTATCGCCGTGCACCAGTTCGCATTGAGCGCTATTTGTGCCCGCCAGAGCGGCGGGAGTAGTGATCGCTCTCCAGGAAAGCGATCTCGAACTCGGCAGGGTGTGGTCCGTCTTCGGATCCGCTACCTCGCGGTCAATCTTGGTCTTGCCATTGAAAGTGCTCATGGTTTACTTCCGTTTCCTCCGCTGGAACTCTGGCCGGGTCCTTTATCCCCCACTTCCTTGGAAACATACTTGCTCACGAAATGGATTCTCCCGTTAGGCGCACTGAGAAAAATGTCTCCATTTTCCGAGTGCAACGTGATCATGGACCGCCCGGTCTCATCCGTGTTTTCTATCATCGACAACTTCAAGTACTTAGGTGTGGCCAGGGCAATCGATTCCTTTCCTGGCTTGTCCACAAACTGCATTCGGTGACCGCTCTTGGTAACGATGCGCTTGACATCGTTTGCTTCCAGCTCCCCGCCCCAGAATTCCTGACGCGGAGCCAAGTCCACGCCGTTCCAGACACACCCCAGCACCAAAGGCCGTTCCGGATCGCCATCCTCGAAGGCAACTACCACCTCATCGCCAACCTCGGGCATGAACATGAATCCCCGATCCGAGCCGGCATGCGGCGTCATCATCCGCGCCCAATGAGCGGGAGCTTCGTCCTGCCAAAAGTATTGCACCTTAATGCGCCCCATTTTTTTGGGGTCGTTATGCTCGACTACTCGAGCCGGAACCACACCATACCACGGCTTCATCACTGGCGTGTCCTGGCTAGTGTAGTTCTTCCACGGAGTACAAGTGAACTGGTTGGTATACCCAGCTGGGTCCCAGCTATGGGCGACGTGGGTGACTCCGTAGGCGCCTTGTGCATCAAGAATGCCTTCTATCTGAACGGTATTGCCTGGAAGCAGTTCACTGTTCAGACTCTCACCCACGCCAGTAACGCTCGCGCCAATCGAGCGAACGCTCTCTTTCTTGAGGAGCTCTTTATACTCATCCAGAGTCACCACGCGGCTGCGTTGGTGCAAATAGGCCGCCGGCAGGTTATCCTTCGAACCTTGCTTTACCGCGTCCACCAACGGCTGGGAGGAGCCGAAGAACTGTGGTTCATCGCTCACGGTCTCGTAAGCGTTGCTTTGCATCTCGTGGAAGTTGTAATGGGCGCCATCAAACGCCGGTGGCGCCAACGTTCCCTTAACCGAAAACCCACGTAACGCTTTTTCGCCGCTCTCTCGACGCCAGTAGACCGTGGCCCCTTCCTGAAAGCTGTCCAGAATCTCGATACCGTCCGTACACGGCCGGATCCAGCAGCCATGATCGTCGGCTAGGCGGTGCAGAAACTCGAAATCGGACTCGCCCCATTGAACATAGTTCAAAGGACGCCGGTCCTTACACGTTACCTTTGCCTGTAGGCTCGAACGGCCGGCAAGCTGAGTGGCGATATCGGCTAAAGTCTTTTCCTGGTAATATGCGTGCCGCGGAGTGACATCCATTTTGAAGGAGTGGGTCACTCCTTGAAGGAGTGCTGTAAAACTGCCCGACAGTTCATAAACCAGTTCGACTTCCAGCACGAAGCCATCAAACAGCACGCGCTCTGAAAGGGCCTGCTCAACCTCGATCACCTGGAGGCTCTTACCCAACCATTCCTCGACCGTGATGGAGGAACTTGTAGCGGCTTCGAGGGCGGCCGCGGCCAACGAAGAGAGACGTTGGTCCTGCGTGTGCCGGCACTCCGCATGACACCTCCAGTGATCGTTGAGGGCTTGGGTAATGGACACGTGCTGAAGGATTATATCCCTGACCAATTCGCCGTTGATTTTCAGATTCAGGTAACCGGCTGCCATAACAAGCTCTCAGTCTATACTACCTTTGATATGAGCGGGTACAGGGTCCAAGGCGTACGGATACATGTAGTATCCGAGCAGTTTTCCCGGGTCCACGGTTCCATGGAGAGTTCCAGTTTCGGGGCGGGAAAGTGAAGCGCTGTCCCGGATCTCGAAATGCAGGTGGTATTCTTTGGGATAGTGCCGAGCTTCTGCCTCCCATCCGCTGATGCCAGTATGGCCCAGGACCGTCCCTTCTTTCACCCACGCCAGACCGTGCGCGGCGCTGGACAGATGGCCGTACAGGGCGTAATATCGTTGTCCTTGTTGATCAAACTTGAACTGAAGCAATAGCCCATAGCCCTTTACGGATCCTCTCCACGTGACCCAACCGTCGCAGATGGCGTAGACCGGCGTCCCGATGGGAGCCAGCAAGTCCCACCCTAAATGGCGACGGGCGTGGCCGGTTGCACGGTCAGTACGAACAGCTCGCCCACGAGTGCCGGCCCGCGGCTTGTAATTTCCGAAACTATAGATACGAAGCCTCATCCTGGTCAGAGGGAATCGCATCACGCACCTGACTTTCCCTTCCGGTCGAACCCCAACCGCAACGAACACGCCCCCGCCAAATCCACTCGCGAACCACTCCTCAAACGCACAGGCTTGCCCGGCTTGATGCGCCGTTTATCCACAAACGTGCCATTCGCGCTCTTTACATCGAAAACATAAAACTTCAATCCGCGCCGATGAATTTCGCAGTGGAAGCGCGAAATCAAACGCTCGGCGTCTTGCACGACCACTTCGTTCTTGCTCCCGCCATCCTGCTTCACCGCGCCGATATGCAAGACGTCGCCGGCGAATTCAAATCGCTTGCCCTGCTCGGCGCCAGACACAATCTCCAGGTACGCTTGTTTCTTTCCGCGACCTGCCAGCAGCAAAGCCGCCAGCACGCTCAGCCCGGCAACGGCAGCGCCTGCAAGAGTATACCAAAACCGTTTCTTATCCAAAAGCTGTTTATCCACCCGCGCCGACAGGACTTTTGCTTCGGGGTCATCCGGAGAGATTTTCCGCACTGCCGCTAATTGAGCCGCCGCGGTCTTCTGATCACCGGCCACCAGCGCGCTTTCTGCTTTTTGAAGCGCGTCGCGCCGCGCTTCCTCGGTCGCCTGCGTCAGGTCGGTTTGCTGTCTCGCCGCCGTCTCCTGCTGAGATTGCTGCGTCCTGGACTTTTCGATCTCCCCCTGAGCGGATTTCAGCGCATTGTAAGCGACCAAGTTGGTGGGATCGAGCTTCAGGATTTCCGTGTTGATCCGCACTTGCTCTTGCGGGTCGCTTGTTTTCAGGCTGTCGGCCGTCAGCTCGCTGACCTTCGCCCGGCGCGCACTTTCCTCGGCCTGCCCGGGAATCTGGACAGGAGCGGCCGCACCAGCTCCAGGCACCGCCGGAATAGCAGGCGGGGGAGCGGCCGAGGCCGATGACTGTCCCGGCGCTGCCGGCCCCGCACCCGCGCCGGGCTTGCCGGCATCCGGCTTCGGGATTTCCGCAACGACGCCCGCCTTGGGTAGCGACTCTGCATTGATATTCTTGAATTCGAAGATGCTCTCTGGATCGTGCGCCAGAGCGACGGTCCCCGCCGCGGTCCGCGCGATTCCGTCAGGCCGCTTATCGTCGTAGTCGTTGACCAGGTATCCATCTACCCAAACCGCGATATGCCTTCCATACGCCGCAATCGTTTCCGTTGAATAAGCGTTATCCTGGCCGACTGCCTTGCGCGCCTCCTGGAGCTCCCTCAGCGTCCCTGTCGGCGATTTATCGTCGTTGTGAACCAGCAGCTTGTACCCTGACTGGTATTTGCCCGGATCGCCGCGGAACAGGATGGCACCCTCCGGATGATGTTTCTTGTCCTTCGAGTCCACGCGCACCTGCAACTGCAGAATGAAATCTCCAAATTGTTTTTGGGTCTCCAACTGGTCAGGTCCGTCTTGCACCCGAATCGACCCCTTTTCGGCCGCCCATATCGCCGGTTTTGGTTTTGATTTGATCGGAATCAGCTTTGACAGTTTGGATGGCTTTGAAGGGGGAGCGGCCACCTGCTTCCAACCGGCCAGATCGGCTCCATCGAACAGAGAGTCGAGATCCAACGGCTTCAACCGGAGATTACGGAATTCAATATGCGCCCCCGGCTTGGACTGTAGCCGGATGTATCCTGTTCGAAACCGGGCATCTTTGCCGTCAAGAACCATGGCGCCGTCCAGGTGAACTACAAAGTGATCGGCATTTGCCAGCACTTGCAAGCTTCGCCATTCGCCGGAGCGGGGCGCTCCTGGGGCTGCCTTCAAAATCTCCGCGACGCTGCCAGCCGGATAGTCTGGATTGCGGTCGTCGATCTGAAGTTTGTAGCCGTCCTCCTCTTTGGTCTGCTTCTCCCACCGCATGAAAATACCGTCCGTCGCGGCCCCGCTGACGCGAAACTCGCATTTTAGTATAAAATCCGCAAAAGCGCTATTCGTTCTGAGGTATCCGGCAGCCTCAGCATCGGATGTCAGGACACCATTTGCAGCCTTCCATTTCGCCGTCCCGTCGCTCGTCCAGCCGAACAAAGATTCCCCATCGAACAACTGAATCCAGCCATCCGCCGCTTCAGCCGGCGTAATCGCCTCACCCCGCCCCGGCAGCAGGGCCGCGAGAAATGCGAATACCATGGCTGCTCGCATAGCTGCCGCTCCAACCAGTTCAGGCCGCGGCCACCGCAGAGCCTTCGACGCTGAACACAAGCCCTTCCTGCTCCGAATAATTGATGCGCAGCTCCTGGCCGGCGGAAACGTCCCCCGCCAGCACCGCCGTGGCAATCGGAGAAATCACCAACTGTTGCAGAGTCCGCCCCACCGGTCTTGCGCCATACGCCGGATCGTAAGACTGCTCGCACAAATATTGGAGCGCCTCCGGCGAAACCACCAGCCCGATCTCGCGATCTTCCGCCATCTTCTTGCGCAGCCGGTCGATATGCGTCTGGACGATCCTCTGCAACTCTGCTTCTAAAAGTGCATTGAACGTGATCACTTGCGAGATGCGGTTGTATAGCTCCGGCCGGAGGTTCGCTTTGACCACTTCCAAAATGATATCTTTGCGTTTCTCGGAGTCCTCGCTCATGTCCATGGCCTCCCTTACCCCGAGATTGGACGTGAAGAGCACCAGCGTGTTGGAGAAATCGCAGAAACGGCCTTTGGCGTCGGTGAGGCGTCCCTCGTCCAGTACCGCCAGCAGCAAATCGAGAATCTCGGGATGCGCCTTTTCAATTTCGTCGAACAGAACGATCGAATATGGAGCGCGGCGCACTCTTTCCGTCAGGAAACCGCCTTCGTCGGATCCGATGAGCCCCGGCCGGGAGCCGATCAGCCCTGATACCGATCCCTTGTCCTTGTACTCGCCCATATCGATCCGAATCAGAGCTGTTTCATCGTCGAAGAGGGCTTCGGCAAGAGCCTTCGCCAGTTCGGTCTTGCCGACCCCGGTTGGGCCGACGAAGAGGAACGAATTGGGCTTGCGTGCCGTTTCCAGATCGGCCCGCATCCTCCGCACAGCCTCGGAGACGGCTCGCACGGCTTCATCCTGCCCAAATACCCGGTTGCCGATGTTCTGCTCCAGATTGAGCAGGCGGTCGCGCTCGCTTTCCAGCATACGTTGGATGGGCACGCCTACACGCTCGGCGATCACCTCGGCGATGTGTTCAGCCCTTACTTCCTCGGGCACCATTCCCCCGCTCGCGGCGATGCCGGAAAGCTGCTTTTCCAGGTCGTCACGCTGCTGCTCCAAATACTTCAGCGATCCGTAGCGGATCTCCGCGGCTCTGGTGACACTGCCCTGCGCCTCGGCGGATGCCAGAGCCGCGGTCTGTTCTTCAATTGCCTGCTTGGTCTTTTGCAAGCCATCCGAAGCGTCTTTTTGCGTTTTCCACTCCTGCACCATGGCTTCCACGCGGACCCGCAGCTCCTCGACTTCCTTGCGCAGCGCGGCCAACGCCTTTTGCAGCGACGGTGAACCCGCCTTCCCTTCGAGGGATTCCAGTTCGGCCTGCTTGCGAATGAGCAGGCGCTCCTGCTGATCGATGCTGTTGGGCTTAGACTCCTTTTGCATGCGGATGCGCGCCGCGGCTTCGTCGATCACATCGATCGCCTTGTCGGGGAGAAAACGATTGCGCAGATAGCGGCGGGTAAGCCGTATGGACGCATGCAGCGCCTCTTCGGAAAGACGGACTCCGTGATACGCCTCGTACCGCGGCCGGATACCGCGCAGGATCGCTTTCATCGATTCGTCGGTCGGCTCTTTCACGGCAACCACGTCGAACCGCCGGGCCAACGCCCCGTCTTTTTCGATGCGCTCCCGGTACTCGTCGAAGGTGGTTGCTCCCACGCAGCGCAGCTCACCCCGCGCCAGCGCCGGCTTCAGAATATTGGCGGCATCCATCCCGCCCTCGGTTCCTCCGGCGCCCACCAGGGTATGCAACTCATCCAGAAACAGAATGATCTCCCCTTTTCTGGCGCGAACTTCATCCACCACGCTTTTCATGCGCTCTTCGAATTCGCCGCGGTACTTGGCCCCGGCAACCATGGACGCCAAATCCAACGCCACCACGCGGCACTTCTTCAACGATTCGGGGACGTCGCCGGCGGCAATTCGTTGCGCCAGCCCTTCCGCGATAGCAGTCTTTCCCGTTCCGGGATCGCCGACCAGCACCGGATTGTTCTTGCTCTTTCGCAGCAGAGTCTGAATCACGCGGCGAATTTCGTCATCCCGGCCGACTACCGGCATCAACTCTCCGGAAGCGGCGACGGCCGTAAGATCGCGGCCAAAACGTTCGAGTACTTTCAACCCCGCGCGGGCCGCGGGATCCCCCGGCTTCTCGCCCAAGGTCTCGCGTGTGGAGGCGCGTGCGTCCGCAGCTTTCGACAGGCTCTCGCTGGTCAGCCCCGCCTCGCGCAGCTCGCTCCGGAGCTGGTTCTCGCCGGAATCGAGCATGGCCATGACGAAGTCGAGAGGCTCGGCCATTTCCGCGCCGCGCTGCTCCATCTTTTCGAACGATTTCTCAATCAATTCGCGAAGGGGCCGTGAAGCAACGGGGCGCCGTCCGGGCTCCAGCCGTTGCATGCCATCAACCTTATTGAGGCGGGCGGCCAGCATTTCGAGCAGCCCGGCGCAGGCGACACCGGCCTTTTCCAGGACTGCGGCGATCTGGCCATCCGTCTCGAGAACCACGTAAAGCAAATGAAAAGGCGTGATCTGCGATTGCTGCCGTTTCTCAGCCAGCAGCCGTGCACGTTCCAGCGCGTCCTCGTAGTTGCCCGATAGCTTGTCCAGGTTTAACGCCATATGATTCCTCTATTCAAGCCGCCTCCTGCGGGGCGGTGGCACATCCCGGTCAGGCTCGGGACGGCGTTCTCCAGGCCGTTCCTCAGGAGCGGCGACGCGATCCGGCCGCCGGGGTACATCCCAGGGGGCCGGCCGTGCCGGCGCCGCTGGTCTGCTATCCCGCACTCTCTCCACACCGGCGGGCGGCAACTCGGCTGAAACAGGATTGACGGGACTCTCAGGTGGGCGGCGCGCGGCCGGAGCTTCTTGCGCCGCTCGTGGCGCCTCTTCCGCGTAGAAGCGATGTCGTGCGAACAACAGCGCGGTGTGAATGGGATAGCGCGCCGGAAGGCTGACTCTCAAATCCGTTACCGTAGGCACATCTGGCGCCTCAAAATCGAACTCAAAATTGCGCTGCTCCGGCAGCTTGGCTTCGCACACCAGGTTCACGGCGGGGCGATGAAATCCGGCGCCTTCATTGATTCTGATCTCGACGTTGATCCGGGTGCCGATTTCGAGCTTCGCCTCCGGCTCGCAGGTCAGGATCAGGCGGTACCGGTCGCGTCCTTCCAGGCGGAGTTGGGCGAAGTGGATAGTCAGTTCGTCCGCAAAGCCCTGCAGCCGCGACGGCTTCGCCGCGAGCTTATACAGCACCTTCCCGCCGCCATCAAACACGAAGTTCATCGCCTCCAGAGAGGGGCTTAGGCGAAAGTCAATGTATTTGCCCTCGAGCGCCCGTTCCAGTCGGGACAACGCCGCCAGCGACTGCAAGGAAGAGCGGACTTCTACCCCAAGATCATCATGGATCTCGTATCTACGGGTGGCGGCCAAAGCCGCGCGCTGGCGCTCCATCGCGGAGACGAACTCCATCTCACCCGTGTCCTTAAGCATTGCAAAATACTGCTGAACCGGCGGACTCAGATCGAAGTACACGGCTGCACTGTGGACCAGCCGCCGGAGGTGAGCGAAGAATGACTGTGGCGTCTGCGTAGGGTCAAGAACTTCAAAAACGCAATCCTCCAGCGCTACCACCATGCGTCCCACGAAGTTCGCGGTTTCGCGATCGAGTTCGGTATCGATTCCCCGCTCCCGGAACAGTACTAGATACTGCTGCATTGCCCGACTCAACTCCGTGTATCGCTCCGACAGGTTCCTGATTTCCTCCACGATCCTTCTCCATCCCGCGATAAGTTCGCTGAAGCCGGCCATTGACGTGCAAGCGGGAATGTAGGACCTGTCCTTTTCGTATCCCGATCCGGTTTGAGGGCGCCGGATGCGCGCCACCGAGACGCTGTAAGGCGCCTGTTCGGCGGAGACCATCAGGCTGAGTTGATGGAGACTGCGGCGCTCGGTACGCATCTGCGGGTTGAATTCATCCACGAGGCCGTCAATGACTTCCTTTTGATGCGGGCTGCAGGTGACATAGATGCCAGTCTCCGCTACACCGTCCAGTTCCGATTTAAGAAATCGCCGGTGGATCGGCTGGTCCGGTGTTACCTCTATGATGCAACCGCAGGGGGTCAATGCCCGGCACTGTGTCACGGACACACTGATCGATTCCTGATCCTCTAAAAGAGTCACGATGGGATCGTGACGAACGGCTCCGCGCTCACTCTCGGGCAGGCGCGCGCCGCCCCCCACCAGGCCGAACGCATTGGTTGTGTATCGCAGGGCCCACAGGATAGCGGAATCAAAATAGCGTTCCTGCCGGACGAAGTGCTCCGGCGCAAGCAACATCCCGTGCTCCCAATTGACCGCATTCAGCACGATATCGTCGGGGTTCATGTTGCCTCCGCACGCGTGCGGTGGGAGTTTGAACCGGCCATTCCCATGCGCGAATTGACTCCCAGCCGCGCGTTGTCTTCCTCCATCCCAAGACGCGGGTTCCGGTTCGGATAATTCACCACCCAACTGATGCGATATCGCTGATAGCACGGTGCGCACAAGGCTAGCACCGCTTCAATTTCCCGACGTTCCCGTTCCCCATGAAATGCCCGATAGGTATCCAGGGGCACCGGACCGATTACCATTGTCAAACACTCCAGATTCTCCACGCGGTCGCCCAGGACATAGTCTCTGCCAAGCCGGCTCGCCTTGGCGCCTAAACGTGAGAGATCATCTTCGGCCATGTAACTGAACGCCGGCGTCCTGCGGATTTCGAGAAGGGGAAGCCTTAGCAGCGCCTGGAGCGCCAAACGGATGCCGGATTCCTTACCCGCGATACGGTGAAGATTTGGCAAGAGCAGCGCCAGTGCATACCACTTTTCTCTAGGCCATTCCTCCGGATTTATGCCAAAGAGCGCCAGCCACCGGCCACAGGCGGGCAGGTTGTCGCGACTCACGTCGAAAAGGCGCGCCCCCTGCCGAATCCAGTGTGCGGCCTTCTGCAAAGGATCATCGAACAACTCGACAATCTCTTGCGTTCCAGGCTCCGCCTCACCGCCGGTGTCCCACATTCCGGCCGGAAGTGCACGAAAGAAGCTGGGCCCGGCGATGGAAAGCGATACCGTCTCATCGGGAGTAATCGCGCTACCCGGTGCCGGCAACTGTGCCACGACCCAATAAGCCGGCCATCCTGGACCGGCCATGCGGATGGTGATGCGGCTGGAGGAAACGCCCATACAGGCCAACACATCCATGGCGGAGTCCAATGTGTGATGGAAACCGTGCGTCCCGCGGCAGAAGTCCGGCATGCTCAGAAGCGCGCCAGCCATTATTTCCACTCCACGTCGATCGCAAGTTCCATATCATACAGGAACCGCTGGCCGAGGTAGGTCTTGATCTCGTCAGTGAGTACGCGGCTCTCCTCGGAGGGATCGATAAAATCGTCGCGATTGAGATGCAGCGTGACGCGCTGTACGCGCTGGAGCCCATGAACGCCCCGGTGCAGGCCGGCGGCGAGCTCAGCGCCAAGCACGCGCCGATCGAACGCGCGCAAGGCGGTAACCAGATCGGTCCGCGTGACCAGGCGGTCGCGCGAGAGGACTGCGTCCGCAAAACGGGCGTGCGCCTCCGCAAATCCCTCCTCGTTCGTGCCGCCCGCCGCGGCAGTGAGATTGCTGATCCGGAGGCCGGGCGCTGGTTTGATGAAAGTCTGGACCTTGCCTGCCCCGACACCATTCGCTCGCGCGCCGCTGGTCACCCATAGCCGGAGATTGGCGTACGTATCCAACCGGTCGTCGAGACCGCGCGCAGGCGTCAGAACGATCCGTCCGTTCTCAAGCGAATAACGCCCTACCCCGGCGTCGAAGGAGGGCTGGAATTCGGGAGCGTATTCCGATCCGCACTCACCGAAAATTGAGATCGGCGCCACCAGATAGCTCGAGGTCCCAGCCTGCTTGCTGACTGGAATCGACGATCCGTGCTTATCGAAATAAACGGTTTGGTTGAAACAATCAACATTGGATGCGCTGATCGCATGAAGGTTGATTGAAGTGAGCGCAGTGTGGAGGTTGCCGATGCCGGAGGGCATCGAAATACGAATCCAGGCGCGCTGTTTAGACAAAAAACCTTGGGGGGCGCCAAACATCCGTCCGAACGCGGGCTCCATGGCTCGAGGACAGCGGCAAAGCAATCTCTGGTCCTGCGCAACCTCGGGAAAAACGAAACATTTGCCGGAATAGAAACCGTCCGGGAGCGCAGGCACTTCCAATTGGCCAGGGGCATTGGCGCCGGCTGGTTGGGCGTCTTTGATGAGCCATCTTAATACCTGAACCCCTCCGTTCGCGCGGCGCGGGCGAAGGATGCCTTGCGCCTCGAAGGCGCCATCCGGCGAGGCGAGGCACCAGTTTTCGGTGCGCAGCGCCCGTGCGATTCCAAGCGCTTGGGAGTTGATCTCAAAGAAAAAGGAGTGCCGCGTGAGGTGGCTGGCCGGGAGGTCCTCGATCGCCAGAAATATCGCCGGACACCCTCCCAGATCTGCCGCCACCGGATCGAGCGAGGCACGCGCAGTCCGGACATCGTCGGGCATGTCGATGCCTCCCATTAATTCCAGCGATCCGTTCTGATAGATTGCCGCAATCGCAATACGGGCGGTAGATACGACCATATCGGCATCCGTGGCGAAAACCAGCGTCTCCCCTGATTCGGTTTCCCCAGCCAATGCGGTCCCGGCGCCCAGGTGCTGCGTATGCCGATCCAATCCAAAACGGACGATCGTTTGGGCCGGGCGGGCAACCCGATTGGGAATGCTTAGCCCGTTGATCAGTTCATCGAGTAGGGCCAGGCGGATGCCGTCAGTGTCCGAGTAAAGTACTTCCAATTGGCGGGCGAAAGTGCGAAATAAAACCGCCAACACAGGGTCGGCGGCATCGACACTAATTCCAAAGTCTTTTAGCCGCCGCCGGAAGTCGTCCCGCAGTTTCTGATCGATTGCGGCGGCCGTCGGTGGTGACAATGGCATTGCGCCTATTCCCTTGATGCGATACGGAAAACCTGAGACGGCTGACCGCCGGAACTGAGACTTATCGCATAGACCTCTGAGTCCTCGCCCACAGCAGTTTCCCGAATGATCGATTCCACTCTATACTTATCGATACCCAAATCTGCCAATGCGCGATTCAACTCCTCCAGCGCCATTTTGGTCAGTTCGGGCCGACCTCTGGCTCCCTGAAAGTAGTCCCGGAGACCGAAATGAACGCTGCCGCGCCACGAGCCGTGCGGTGTCCTCGCCATAATTTCAATGAGCGAGAGAAGAGCCGACGGCTCGTCAAAGCGCCTTAAAAACCCGTTTTCGAAACGCACCGGAAATGCCACGAAAGACATTTATATCCCGTGTTTAGTACACCAGTTACCAATCCACCGGCTCAGCGACACAACCTCCTCGGCCGCGCGGCCGGTTCTGACCGCGAGCCAGAGCACATGAACTGACTTCAGAGATCGTGTGCTCAGTTACTTAGCTTGACCTCTTTGAAATTCTGCTGGTTCAACGACGGCTCGAGGTCTAGGACCAGCAAGTGATTCAGTCCGCCGTCCCCATTACCCATCGGGTTCGACGTTTGAAACCGGCTGATCCAGCCCTTGAACGAGTAGCTGCACAGGGCGTCTTGCTTGGCGTCGTCCTTCCAGTATTCGATTTTCATGTCCTTGATTTTGTCCCGAGTGACCACGTTCGCCATATCAAAGAGCTTCTTGATCGAGGAATTGGGCATGTTCTGGTCATCGTGCATATCCACGTACACGGTAATGTCGGTTCCCAGAGAGCCCATCTGTGGCATGCCGGAGTTGTCTTTGGGCGTGCTAAAGGTTACGTTCGCCGATACGGCATCAAATTTCGTGCCGTCGATAGTTACGGTACATCGATTTGGACTTGCCATGGAATCATCTCCTCTTAATAAGTGACGTTGCGGTTCTTTACGTTTCAAAAAACGGCAAAAAACCGCGACAAGAACTGCAGTATCCTTCTCCAGGGTCCAGCGGCCGCGCCGTTCGGCCTCTTTACTTTTTTGCCGATTCTCCCTTTGTAAACTCGGGAACGTCGATCTTCAGCGTAAAAGTCTCTGCCGGGCCGGTGGGCATGACCTCGAGCGTAATATCGCAGATCCCCTGCATCCGCTTGTTGGCATCCTTGTCCACATCCAGCTTGAACCCCAATATCGTCCCCTGTTCCACTTGTTCCTGGAGCAGTTTAATCAAGGGTTTTTCAATCGCCTCATCCATGAAATCCCTGGTCAACACCTGTCCCGCGACCTGCAACAGGTAGTGCCGGCAACACCGCTCCAGGTATCGCAGGATGCGGTAGGAGGTGAAGAACTTCAGCACGCCGTAAGGATCCTCGGCCAGAGTCCGGCAGCCAAAGAAGCATAGATGATTGTCCGCATCGCGAATGATCGGGATGAGCTGCCGCTCCATGCTGATGTGCTCCATTTCCCCGATTAGCGGCTCGATCCGGCACTTCTCGGCTCCAGACACCTGGCCGAACCGTGAGCCGATGGGACCTTGGGCGAGCCCCTGTGAGTCATCCGAACGCGCCACCGCTCCGGCGAATACCAGCGATGGTGGACCGTACAGATCGTCTCCGCCGTCTACCTCCTTTTCAAACCAGTGCTTGGGGCGAAGCTGGAGATAGCCCATCATCACCACATCGGAAGCCGCGCGATCCTCGGGCCGCTTCATGAACTCATACTTGCCTCCCGGCAAAAAATTGCGCTCGACGTTTCGGAACGACCGCTCGTCGTCGATGTCCGTGATCAGGAGCATGCCCCAGGTGTTGGCGATGTCTTCCAACTTCTCGCGGACGGACTGCGGAACCAGCCCAGGCGCCACCAGATTGCAGATATCGTCACGGAAGTTAAAGTTGTCGTTGCGTTTGCGGCAGAAATTCTCGATTGCCGCAACGTTCATACTGAATACGTCCTTCATCGCCTTGGTGTCGGCGTTGAAGACGAAGATTTGCACCGGTTTTCGGACCTTGCCGTCAGGCACTTTAGCGTTCTCGAAGAACAACATCAGTTGGCGGTAGCTCCGCTCGATTGGGCGTAGCTGTTTGAAGATCTGCTCGAGCAGGTCATCCCGCACTGCTTCGGCCTTGTCGATCTGGCCCTGCATTTTTTGCAGGGTGGCCTCGTAGGTGTCATCGAGGCTGAGCAGCGTGGTAAGGTCGAGGAGTTGCGCCAGGAATTCCTTGGCCGATTGAGGCGAGAAAATTGAGGCGATGTCGCGGGTTTCATCGATCAACCCTGGATGGAGGTCCGCAAAAATATCCTGGAGCAGCTCCCGCGCGGTGGATCCGCCAAGAATCTCACTGGTGCTTCGGGTCTTGGTCACTACGTCGTCAGCCATTACTGTTTCCTTCCGCTTCCAGCAACCTTCTGCAGTTCATCACGGAGACGGGCAAGCGCGCCGACGATCTCCTGCCTCTGATCGGGATTGTTCCATGCACGGCGGACCGCCGGCAGCTTCCAACGGTCCTTAATGCGGTACAGCAAATCAATGTTGTTCTTGAGATCTGCTATATCGTTGCGCAAATAAGTGACTGAGCCGTCCTCATTGCGCAATTCCTGTCGCATCTGAAGGTTTGCCGGGTCGAAATCCTTGACATTCCGGAATCGGAATTCGGCCTGAAACTCGGCTTCATCCTCGCCGGCGCGTCCCTTGAATTTCAGCTCCGGCCGAAACTTTGCAAATGCGTCCTGAGCCGATTCGACCTCCGTGGGATCCTCATTCTCTGATGTCACTTCCTTTCCCACTCTATCCAGAGTCATGGGCATGGTGACGGCGCAAGTGCTCGTCGGCACCTTCCGCACCGATGGCCTGACCCCGGTTCGCTTGACATTGATAATCGGCATTTATTCAACCTCCAGCCGGCAAACCGGCACGTTATTATAGTCTAATCGAGTCGCGTTCTGGTTGTATGGAAATCATCTCGCGGCTTTACCGTCGTTTTATCGGAAGGGGCCCGCTCCGGAGCGCCCTGGTTATGCTTATCAAACCCCGGCGGCGCCTTCCGTACGGAAGCTCCGGGCTCGACTCGGCTCTGGTCCACCCACCGGTCTGGCCTCAGCGCCTCGGCTTCCTGCTCGTAACGAGCCGGCCAAATGAGCCGCGGAAGGCCAAACCACAACACCGCCAGTACCATCCCCAATCCCAAGAAAACCAGCAGGGGCCGGAGGATGGCGACGCCCAACCATCCCGTGGTATCGGGTAGTTTGGGCCTTATGAGTAGCGCGCGGGCCTCCGCCTCACTGCACTTACCCTGGAAAACGGGAACACCCATCTGCGGTGGAGACCAAGTGGCTACGTCCGAATGAAGTATTTCTCCGCCCGGTAGCCGCAGGTCGGCCCTGAACGGAAAACTCCGGCCAGCGAGGGACGCCCGGTCCCCCCAGGGAGACTCCAAAGTAACCCGCATCCGGCTGTTCAGCAGAGCCCTTGCCACGGTGAACAGCCGCTTCAAATCCTCCGGGTCCTCCGTCATATTATATTTAGTGCTGATACGCCGCAGCGCCGTTTCATCGATCTCATCTTTACTTCCAAATCCAATGGCGTCTACCGGGACGCCGGAGGACTGCACTTTGCGCTCAACCGCCTGCAAACCCTCGCTACCCGCCAACAATCCCAAATCGTCTCCCGGCTGAACGTCGTTTTGGCCGTCGGTCATGACCAGCAACATCGCTTCCGGCGATCCGGGAACATCTCGCGCTGCTGTGGCGACCACATCCAGAGCTGCGCTCACCGCCGAAAAGAGCGCTGTGTTGGTTTTGGGCTCGGGTCTAGGAAGGTCAAGAATTTCGGCCCGCGCTTGCTCCTTGGTAGTCGCGAAGCGAGCCGCGCGGATAGTCTGCTCTACGTGCTGGCTTCCGAACGGCGCCACGGCCAACCTGTCGGTTCCGTCCTCAAAACCATTGAGGAAAATGGTAGCTCCGGCTTTGGCGGCCTCAAAACGGGTTTGGCCGCTTCTCAGGCGGGTGTTCATGCTGCCACTCACATCGATCAGAATCAATGCAATGCGCGGCCGGACCTGGCCGCGCTGGCCATCGCTGTCGGCCAATGCGAAGAACGGCGTGGCGGTTCTGTCACCCATGTGGATCGTGAGACTACGAACGAGTTGGTCGGGAGCGGGCAGTTCGACCGGCGCGGGCGCTCCTTTTTCGTCGACGACATTGAATTTCAGCCGGAAACAGGGGCTATTTGCCAGGTCGCAGTTCACCATAACGGGCTTCTCGGCAAACTGCAGTGTAGCGGGTTGGGCCAGCGCAACCCGGCCGCCGGCAAGCCACACCAGTATCCCCCAGACCACCACCCCCGCCCGATTCGCGACCCACGAGTCGCTCCGAAAACCCAAAGTTCACCCCTAATGCCGCTAGGATCTCAGCTTTTTCGTTTAGCCACAAAGCTAAGAGCCGTTCGCCCGATGAGGATATCATCGGCATCATGCAATTCCTGAAATCCCGTCACCGTCTTACCTCCGACCCTGAGCACATACCGCGCAAGAGCTGCTCGACCCGCCGCATCGGCATGCCGTGCCAGGTAGAACCGTCCCTCCTTTCCATACAGCCGCGCATGGCGCGCCGCAATGGCAGCGTCTGGAATGAAGATTTTGATTTCCGGCCGGTAGCGTGTCTGGCTGGAATCTTGCGTTTGGCTGCCGATCACGTACGAATCCCCATCCTGGACTTCCCACTGCTTGCGCGAGCGGCCGTACTTACTCTGGGCTCTGGGGTCCGAACTACTGACGAATTGAATCAATCCGTCGCGCAAGAGTATAGGCGCGAAAGTGATCCCGAAACTGATCCCCACTCCGGTCAACAGAAACCCCAGCGCCAGGGAAAGGTCCGGTATGGAGTTGCCGAAGCCGGCAAAGATGGTCCCACCGACTGTGGCGCCAAGCATGCCACCCGCCAGGGCATGTGCCGCCCGCAGCCGGTTCACATCGATCCAACGCAAGCCGAGCCCAAGGCCAATAAATGAACCCGCGATCATCCAGGTGAGCAAGCGGGCGAAAACCGGATAATTCTCGGCAAGGCGTCTGGTAAAAGGAATCTGGATCAGGCCCGCGATCAATCCGGCGCACATGCCGATCAGCGTCCCGGAAACGATCCACCGAACCATCACCCGGTGCCCGGACCACCAGTCGCTGAACCCGACCGTGAGGCCGCCGATGAAGCCTCCTAGAGCAATGGCGGAAATCGAATCGGAGAGCCAGGGCGTTTCCTGCACGCCGATCAGGGCCGTGGCCATGGTAGCCAGAGCCCAAGAGAACAGACCGGCCATCCCGCCCACCAACGACATGAAGTAGAGACTTTGACTAAGGCTCATGTGGCGACACCAAGGTCTATTCTAGCTTTGAGCAGTATAAATCGAGGTCCGCGACAGTGTCAAACGGCGTGGTGGCCTTGCGGCGTTCTATTGCACTAAGAAACAGACATTTCCGCGTCCTTTAACCAAAACAGGGCGGCGTCCCGGACCTCCGAACATTGGGGCGAACTAAGAAGCGCTGAACCAGCTCCGACGCCGGCGCCGCCCAAACCCCACAGTGTGGCGGCCACTGCATTTCCCCGGGTCAGGAAGAAGCCCAGCAGAGCAGCCGACTCCCCTCCCAAAATCCCCCTCTTTAGCATGGCCGCTTCGCATCTGTTCAAGGCGGCTTCAGCGCTCTCATGTGACACACCGCTGTTGGTGATGAGGTCAACTAAGTCGTTGCGAGGGGAACTCATAGCGTTCCTTTGATTCCTCCCTACCAATCATCCTCTTGACCGAACCGGAAATCAAGGGCTTTGTCGACCCAGCCGGCGCGAGCGGCCAAGGATTTCTTAGCATATACTAGGACATCATGCGGGCCCTGAGCACCGAGCCGGTGGATTACTCCAGAACCGAACAGACTCGGTTCTCCCGCGCCGCCGTCGGCAAACTGAAGGCCGTCATTATCGGAGCCGGGGCGCTCGGCAACGAGGTTTCCAAGGCCCTCGGCCTGCTTGGATGCGGCGAAGTTCTGATTGTCGATCCGGACGCTGTCGAGCCACATAACCTCACACGATCCGTGTTACTCCGAACAGAATTTGCCGTTGGTCAGAACAAGGCCAAGTCACTCGCGCGAGGATGTCGGCACTACTTTCCAGACACCCTGTGGTCTGCCGCCGATACCGAAATCGCCGGTACGGGATTTGAAAGGATCGCTCCAAGCGACATTATTTTCAGTTGCGTGGACGACGAGATCGCGAGATTGGAAATTGCGTACATTGGCACAAAATTCGATGTTCCGGTGTGCGATGCCGGATTGGGCGGCGAGAACTATTCCGCAGCCAGAGTGAGCTTTTTCCCGGGCCGGCACGCGGCTTCGTTTTGCTGCATGCTCCCGCCCGCTCGCCGCCGCGAATTACTCACCCTGTGGGACTGCCGTTCATTCGGGTGCTGGGCCGAGGCAAACGGGGAAACCGCGTGGCCCGGCACGCCCACGGCCGCGGCAATGGCCGGTTCGATGCAGGTGGAAACCGGGCTGCGGTTGCTTCTCGAATCCCGTCACGGTGCTTGGCCCGCAGCCCAAAGCATCGAGTTCACTCTCGATCCGCCGGGGCTGACCAGCTTCCGGATTCCGATGAGTCCAGGGTGTCCGTTCCACGAGGAGATGTCGGAGGACTGCATCCTACGGGCCGCGGCCTCCGATCTTACCGTTGGGGAACTCCTGCGTCTTGCCGGGCGAGGCTGCTCTGGGGATCCAGTGCTGCTGCTGGATTGGCCCCTTTGTGTTTACGCGAAGTGCCGCGCGTGCAGCTATCAATGGTCCCCCATGAAACGCTTGGCCTTGTTCCGGCGTTCAGCAGCCTGCCCGGCGTGTCTCTCCAGGCAGATCTTCCCGGTCCGCACCGTTCATCGGCTGGGCCGCGATTCGGATTTGGCCGGCTACCGCCTCCGCGAACTTGGCATGCCCGATCGGCATTTGTATACCATCGAATTTGAAACGGGGGCGGCGCCGTGAAGGCCGCCAGCATATTCAGCATAATCGGTGCGGGATTCGTGCTCGCGCTGGCGCAGATGCTTGGAACCATGACCGGGACGGCAGCCGCCATTGTCGCTGGGGTTGCGGATGGCATCCTGGTTTTTCTGCTTTTTCGGCTCTTCGGCATTGAGTCGGATCTTTGGTGGGTTCCTGTTATTACGGCGTTAGGAGCCAGTTGCGCTGGTACCCTCGGGGGCTCCCTGGGGATCGACCAGCGCCTGTCTTGGCAGTGGCTGGGCCCTGCTTGTGCCGCGACTGTCTGTCTGGGCGTTGAGTCCGTGAGAAGGGCATCCTCACGAGTATGCCAGCTTTGCCGGCAACGCCTGGGCGGCGCCATAGCTTTCGAATGTCCCCGCTGCGGGCTCCTCGCATGTGAGCGAAAGTGCTGGAGATTTGACAGTTGCCGGTGCCGCCTGTGCGCCGACCATTCCGTTCCAGTGTTTCCCCATGAACCGCGCTGGTGGGACGAACAGTTTGGACCCCGTGTGTCCACCGGTCAGTGCCAACTTTGCCTTTCAAAGGACCCGGCCACCGATTTACGAGCATGCGCGAACTGTGGCCGGCCCCAGTGCCGCGAGTGCTGGGACTACGCTAATGGACAGTGCGGACATTGCGGATGGATCCTAGCGGATTTGCCGGCGGCTTTGAAAGCCTATATGTTTCCGGAGGAACGCTCGGAACGCCGCTCAGCCGGGAAAAGATCCGTCATCTGAGTCTAGAGGAATGGAATAACCTATGCCGAAGTACCAGTTTTATTTCGATACTGTGAGTGGCGAGATCCGCTACAACGTAGACATCGACGAAAACGAATTGTTGCAAAGTGTGCTCGATGAGATCCTCTTTGAGCTTGGTGAGCGCGGCAGCAGGCTGAAGGGTAACGGGCCCCCACAGGTCACATGGTCTGGACTGGCTGTTGATTTCAGTTGCCCACTGCCCGACCAGGGCGTCCGCCCGAACGACATCCTTCGCGTCTCCACGATCGTTCTCAATGGTTAGGCGGGAGACGTGCGAGAGCGCCGGATTGAAAACGAGTGGAAGCTGCTACAGGAGTTGGAAGCGCGGAATCCCGCTATCCTGCGAGTGCTAAAACGGAGTGTGGGTTCGGTGGGCGAATTCTTTCGGGTTGGCCTAAGCCGGACAGAGGGTCCGATTAAGGCGCCGGGCGGCATTCTGGTCAGAGATTCTCATCAAATCGAGTTCAGTTTCCCACGCTTTTTCCCGGCGGTACCGATCGAGGCAACTCTACAGTCTCCCGTCTTCCATCCCAATGTCGACCCGGACAACGGTTTCGTCTGTTTGTGGAGCCGCACTTGCGCAGGCGACACTGTCATCGAGGCAGCGTTCCGAGCTCAACGGATTATCGCTTGGGACCTCGTAAATTTCTTGCCCGATCATTTGATGCAGCAAGACGCAGCAAATTGGTACCGGGATGGGGCCCGGAGCATCAATCTACCCTGTGTCTTTGAGCCTCTTATTTCGCCCGAATCGTTCAATTGCTTGGAACGCTGGCACAAATCAACACCGCTCCGGCGACGACAGCGCCTCTTTTCGTAGCGCGGCGAAGCGGAGCCGAACAGGTTGCGATTCTGGATCGGTCAAGCTTACCTAACCTCCCGATGGGCTTGTTCTTCCCGGCCTGGATCCTCTTCCGGATCAAGGACCTTTCGAACTCGGCCGCCGCGCCCAGTACGTGCAACAAAAGCCGGGATGCCGCGTTCTGGATATCGTGACCCAGCCCTTGGGTCGCCATCAAGCGGATGCCGTGGTCTTCCAGCGTCTTGATGTTGTTCAGCAGTCCACCAGGGAGCGCCCGAAGCGGTCCAGTTTCCGGACCAACAGGCATTGAAATTTCCACGATCTTCCAGCCTTTGTTACCGTCTGCTCCATACTCGCTCCAGCTGTGTGGACGTCGCGGGTTGGAGTCCCGTCTCCCGATGTCTTTAGTTTCCGCCAGGTCTAAACCCACGGCCTTTAGGGCGGTCAGCTTCCAGCAGGTCTCACTTTTCCGCCGTTCGAACACTGCAACAGCGGTAGCACTCGCAAATGGTCCCCGGCGAGGGCGTTCGCCCCGTTCCGCCGATTCACGCTACTCCAGAACCTTCTTCTTTTTGACCCACTCGATCAGCAAATCCCTCAACAACGGTCCAGTCTGCGGAAACGCCAGGCCGGTAGTCCCCAATTGTCCGGACGCGCTTTGATTGGCGGCCGTGAAGTCGGTCACCGCCAGCGTATATTCCCGCTGCGGATCGACGGCGCGGCCCGCCAGCACGACCGCTGGGAGCTTGGAGCCCGGGAAACGGCCCACCACCACCAGGTTATCGAAGGGCATCACGTTCCAGATATGCCGCGCCAGCAGGCGGCCCTCCGGCAGCCTGTCACGCACGCCACCCTGGTTCATGAAGGCGAAATCCGCGCCCGTTTCCTCCATCATGGCGCGCTCGATCAGGCGCTTCAGCTCGGGCCCGGCGATGGTGTGCCGCGCCTCTCCCACGGGCACATCCACGATGGTCGAAACCTTGGCTTCCCACTGCCCGACCAGCGCGGCCACATCCGCCGCCGGCGTAATGTTGTTCGCCTCCACCGGAATCGTCCGCCACTTCCACGAGACCATTTTGTGCTCGGCCACATTCACTTCCAGATCCAGCCGGCCGAAATCCCTGCCGTAACCGTTCACGCGCACATTGATGCGCCCCTGATATTCTTCCGGGGTGCGCAGTCCGGTATGGTCGTGCCCGCTCACCACTACGGAGACCGCCGGCGCTTCATGCAGGATCTGAGTCGCTTCGGAATCGTTGATATGCCCCAGGACAACGATCAGGTCGGCTTGGCCGCGCAGCTCATCCGCATACTTGCGCACCGACTCGATCACCGGTAGCGCGTGCCACGGCCCCATCTTATCCGGAGTGCTGTATTGGATCATATCGCCCAGGAGCTCTCCGATCACCCCGACGCGGACGCCATTGGCCTTCAGCACCACATAGGGCGCAGCGGTCAGCAGGCGGCCCTCCTGATCCACGACGTTCGCCGTGACCACCGGATATCGCGCCGTGTGGACGAAGCGGGCCACCTGTTCCCAGCCGTAGTCGAACTCGTGATTGCCGAGCGTCGCGGCATCGAAGCCGAACAGGTTGGCGATCTCGTACACAGGCAGGCCGTGGAAGAGCGTGGATACAGGCGTGCCCTGCACCAGGTCGCCGGCGTTGAGCAGCAGGCAGGCGTCGCAACCCGCCCGCTCGCGGCGGATGCCCGCGGCCAGAGCGGCGAAGCCGCCCCGCCCCTGATCGTCCGGAAGCAGCCGCGCGTGCAGGTCGTTGGTGTGCAGGATGGTGAGGGAGCGAACCGCGTCCTGCGCGCGCAGGCAGGCGGCCAGCAGCAGGGCGATCCAAAGCAGGCGGCGAACAGTGCGCATGATAACCAGAGTAGCGCTTGCATCCCGGCTCAAATCTTGTCATAATCCCCCCTCGGACCCTGATTCTTTATGACACCCGAACTCGCACCCGACACTGCTCCTCCCATGAGCGAAGTAGGCCGCATCACCGGCGTGTATCTCGACCCCAAGCCGGCCTTCGCCGATATCGCCGCCAGGCCGCGCTGGTATGTGCCGCTGATTCTGATGATCATCGCCGGTTTCGCCTTCACCTATTTCTACACTTCCCACATTGGGTGGCGAAACTATATCGCCAAGACCATGGAGAACAATCCCCGTACCCGCGATCTGCCCGCCGAGGCGCGCGAGACCCAAGTCGACGCAGGCGCAAAGATCGCTCCTATATTTGGCTACGGGGGCGCGCTGATCGGCGTTCCGCTGGTGGCCCTGGTCATCGCCGGGGTGCTGCTGCTGATGTGCAAAATGATGGGCGCTTCGCTGCAATTCAAGCAGATGTTCGCCATCAGCGCGTACGCCATGCTGCCCGGGCTGATCTCCAGTATCCTGGCGATCATCGTCATGTTCCTGAAGAACCCCGACGACTTCAACCTCCAGAATCCGCTCTTTTTTAATATCGGCGCGGCCCTGGAGCCGCCGCCGAACACCGGCAAATTCCTTTACAGCGTGGCCAGTTCGATCGACCTGTTCACCTTCTGGTCGATCCTCCTGCTGGCCACCGGCATTTCGGTAGCCAGCCGGAAACTCCCGTTCTCGAAGGCGGTCGTTGCGGTGGTAACGCCCTGGGTAATCTGGGTGCTGGTAAAGAGCGCGTGGGCGGGCGCATTCTAGAGTGGGCGCTGCCGTCAGACCGCTTTCGATCGCGCCCGTTTCTTCGTGACCGGCTCGGCGGCGGCCTCTTCCTGCGCCTCTCCGGCGGCAGCGGTGGCCGCCTGGACGGGCTTTTTCTTCTCGGCCAGGCTGCGCTTCAAGGCTTCCATGATATCGATCACCGGGGCCACGTGCGGCTCCGGCGTCTCCACCACCACTTGCCCCTCTTTCTTCGCCTCGATCATCTGCAGCAGGTTGTCGCGATACGTGTCGTGGTATTTCTCCGGCTCGAATTCCGCCTTCAGCGTCTCGATCAACATGTTGGCCATGGCCAGTTCATTGGGCTTCACCAGGTCCGTATTGGTGCGGAATTCGTCCACCTGCCGGATCTCGTCGACGTAGTACATCGTGTGCAGCAGGATGCCCTTCTTGCCCGGCCGCAGGATCACGATGTGCTCGCGGTTGTGCATGGCGATCTTGGCCAGCGCGTAATAGTTCACTTGGCGCAGCGCCTCGAACAGCAGCGCATACGGCTTTTCGCCGCCTTCGTCGGGCGCCATATAGTACGAGCTTTCCAGATAAATCGGGTCCACCTGGTCGCCTTTGACGAATTCGAGAATCTCCATCACCTTGGCGGTCTTGGGAGCGACTTTCTTGATGTCCTCCTCTTCGATGACCACGTAGCGATCCTTCTCGTACTCGTAGCCCTTCACCAGTTCGCTGCGCGGCACGGGCTTGTCCTCCGCCTGGCAATAGGTGATCTGTTTGATGCGCGAGTTGTCTGTGCCGTGCAGCAGGTTGAAACTCACCGTTTCACCGCGCGCGGCGCTATACAAGCGCACCGGCAGCGAAACAAGTCCGAACGTCAGATGTCCTCTCCAGACGGTGCTAGCCATGGTCCGTACCCCTCGTTGGTAATTGACGCAGTTCCGAAGATATCATGTAAACGGAGGAGGGGCAAGACTTTATGGCCTTGGAAGAGTACGTTCGCAAACGCCGCTTCGAAAATACCCCGGAGCCGCCCCCCGAAACAAAAGGAAACAAACACGTTTCCCGCGCCGATCAAGACGAGGCGCCCCGCTTTTACGTCCAGCGGCACGATGCCACGCGCCTGCATTACGATTTCCGGCTGGAGATCGGCGGCGTGCTGGTCTCCTGGGCGGTGCCCAAAGGCCCGTCGCTCGAGCCCCTAGCCAAGCACCTGGCCGCCAAGGTGGAGGATCATCCGCTCGATTACGGCGGTTTCGAAGGCAACATTCCGGCCGGCAACTATGGCGCTGGCAGCGTGATGCTGTGGGACCGCGGCACGTGGGAGCTGCTGGGCGATGCGCCGGTCGAAGAGCAAATCGCGCGCGGCGACCTCAAGTTCATCCTCCACGGCGAAAAGCTGAAAGGCGAGTTCGCCCTGATACTCATGAAGAACCGCGGCAAGGGCAACGAGTGGCTGATCATCAAGAAGCGCGATGCGGAGGCCGTGCCCGGTTGGGACATCGAGCAATTCGGCGCGAGCGTGCTCTCCGGCCGCACGCAGCAGGAGATCGCCCAGGGCTTGCCCGCCCATAAAACCAAGCGGAAAACGGCCGGCGATCCGCGGCGCCAATGGACCAGCAGCCGGCCAGCCCGCGCAGGCCAAGCCGCAGCGCCACGTGCGCGCCGGGCCGACCAGGCCACCGCGCCGCCACGCAAAAAAAAACTCCAGGTTGATTTCGCTGCGCTGAAGGGCGCGGTGGAAACGCCCATGCCTTCGGCGATCGCGCCCATGAAAGCGGCCTTGACCGCGGCCCCGCCGCGCGGCGATGAATGGCTCTTCGAGATCAAATGGGACGGCGTGCGGGCCATCTGCTTCGTCGATCGGGAATCTATCCGGCTGGTCTCTCGCACCGGACATTCGTGCGAAAAGCAATACCCCGAATTGAGCGTGATCTCGCACTATATCGCCGCCGACCAGGCCATTTTGGACGGCGAGATCGCCGCGCTCGACGAAAAGGGCGTGGCGCGCTTCGAATTGATTCAGCCGCGCATCGCGCAGTCCGATCCCAATTCGGTCGCGCACCTGGCACGCTCGCGCCCAGTTGTGTATTTCGCCTTCGACCTGCTGTATCTGAATGGCTACGACCTCCGCCAGGTGGCCCTGATCGACCGCAAGCGCTTGCTCGAAGCGATCCTTACCCCGGCGGCCGCGCTTCGCCTTTCGGAGCATTTCCCCGGCGCAGGTGAGGCCATGCTGGAAGCCGCGCGCGAGACCGGCGTTGAAGGCATCCTGGCCAAGCGCGCCAGCAGCCGCTACGAGTCACGGCGCAGCAGCGACTGGCTCAAGATGAAAATCGTCGAGCGGCAGGAGTTCATCATCTGCGGCTTCACCGCCGGAGAGCGCGACCACTTCGGCGCCCTGGTGCTGGGCCTCTACGACCAGGGCAAGCTGATGTGGGTAGGTAACGTGGGAACGGGCTTCGACCAGAAAGCGCTTGCATTCCTGCGTCAGGAACTCGATCCGCTGCGCACGCCGGCTACACCCTTTCCGGATGCGCCCAAAGTCGGCCGCGACGTGACGTGGGTGAAGCCCGAGCTGGTGGCGGAGGTGAAATTCTCCAACTGGACGGGTGACGCCAAACTGCGCGCGCCCGTGTATCTGGGCCTGCGCCCGGACGTGGACCCATCCGATTGCGTGCGCGAAGAAGCCGGGCAGAGCAATGCCGCCGCCACCGAACCCCTGCTCGCCGCCAAACCGAACGAGATTTCGCTCAACGTGGACGACCAGGCGCTCAAATTCACGAATCTCAACAAGGTCTTCTACCCCGCCGAAGGCATCACCAAGCGGGACATCCTCAACTACTACGACGCCGTCGCCAGCTTCATCCTGCCGCACCTCAAAGACCGGCCGCTCTCGCTGAAGCGCTACCCGAACGGTATTACGCAGCAGTTTTTCTTTCAGAAAGACGCGCCGCACACTTTCGCCCCCTGGCTGCGCACCGAGGAGATCTACTCGAACCACACCGAGGGACCTACGCGCTATGTCTTCGCCGAAGACCGCGCCAGCCTGCTGTATCTGGTGAACCTCGGCTGCATCGATCACAACCCCTGGATGAGCCGCTCGCCAACGCTCGACAATCCCGACTTCGTACTGATCGATCTCGATCCGCAGGACTGCCCGTTCGACATGATCGTGGAGGCCGCCCTGCTGGTGCGCGAAAAGCTGGCAGCCATCGGTCTGGAAGGTTATCCGAAGACCACCGGCGGCGACGGGATGCATGTATACATCCCGATCGGGCCCGGGTACACCTACGACGAGAGCCGAACTTTCGCGGAGATCCTTGCGCACCTGGTACAGCGGGACCGGCCCGAGCTGTTCACCACGCCGCGCTCGGTCTCCAAGCGCCAGAAAGGCCGCGTCTATTTCGACTACCTGCAAAACGGGAAATCCAAGACCATCGCCGCGCCCTACGTGCTGCGCGCGTATCCCGGCGCCCCGGTGGCAACTCCGCTGGCCTGGCGCGAAGTGAGGCGCGGCCTCACGCCGACGCAGTTCAACATCAATAACGCCCCGGAACGCTTCGCGAAAATGGGGGATATTTTTGCGCCGGTTTTGACTAATCTGCAGGAACTCGAGGGGCCTCTTCAAAAACTGGACGGCTTGTTAAAGCGACCAAGCTGACACTCGCGGCAGCAGTGCTGCCGCCCAAGGCGGGACGTAGCGGCAACTTGCTGCGCTCAAAATGCGCGCACCTATTCCACCTTGACCTTGCCTACGGCGGTGGCCTGCGTGGTCGCTCCAACCCCGAGCACTGCATTCAGTCCAAGGGGCGCGTCCGCCGGAATCGTGATCTTCAAGGTACTGGTTCCTTGTTCGTTCGCGGTCGCTGTACCAAGCAACTGCCGGGGCTCTTCCCAATAGATATCGACTGTCTCCCCTGCGCCGAAGCCAAAGCCAGCCGCTGTTGCGGTATCGCCTGGCACGCCCGTATGCGGAGTCACCACCATGGCGGCCGACACAAAGAACGGCGCAGCCCCAAGTTTGCCGCTGGTCAGGCCCACCGCGTAAAAGTCTATGGGACCGTACGGCATCTGCGGTTCGGGAGCGCTGATTGTAAAAGCGCCACTGGCGTCAGCCGCGGTCTTCATTAGCGGGGAACCGCCGATGTAGTTGCCGTAGATGTACACCGCTTCCGTAGGCGCAAAGCCACTCCCTGTTGTGGTGAGTTTAGTTCCGGGCGGCCCGCCGGTCTGGCTGAGGCTCAGAGCCGCCGCCGGGAAGACACGCAAGGTGAACGAGCCGAAGTAACTCAGCACGTCCGCAGGAGCAGGAGCGAACTCGTAGGATTGACACACGTCGCCGGGAGGAGTAGCTGGCGTGTTCCAATTGTAGGCGTTAAGGACCACGACCACACCATTAGAGGTATAGAAGCTAGTGCCCGAACCCGCCACAGGCGCGCCCGCGAGCGTCCAAGTGCTGCCACTGTTTGGCCGAAAGTTAGAACTGTTGATCGCGCCGAATACCGAGATGCCAGGAGTAGAATTGTTTCCATCGAAGAACAAATTCAACCCGTCGAAGCTGTAACCGCCGTTCGGTTGCGAAAAGATATAGTAAGTATAGAAATGTCCCACCTCTAACGGTATGTCAATGCCGGCTTGCGCGTCGGACGGACCATTGACCGGCAAAGTGGCATTCGGATCCAATGCCAACCATAGGTTCCAAATTCCAGTGCCCGCATCTGTAGTCCAGCTTTGACTTGTGGCGGAGCCAGTAGAGTCTGTCGATAGCTGGTACGCTCCCGTAAGCGTGACTTGCGAATACGCCGTAAAAGGAACCAGCACGCACGCGGACAGAACCAAGGAGCGCCACCCCGATGTGATCGTGAAAGTCATCGTCCAGATCCTCCTGGGCCAGAACAATTTCCCCATATTCTGAGACCGCCCTTGGCCCGATATCGCATTGTAATCTGTTCTGCACGTCTTCAGAGCGGACGTCAGTGCTCGTGATTGGAACTACTCGGGTAAGAAATGGCAGATCGGCGCGAGCGCGGCCTGCATCTCTTCGATCGTCAGATGCCGCTCATGCGCGCGCCGACCTGCCGGGCGAACACCATCCGGCTATTTTCATAGGGATCGGAACTGGTTTCAGAAACGCGGACCGTCACGCAGCAGCGGTAGCGGATGTAGATCGAGCCCTGCTCGCCCACATGGCGCAACTCGCGCACCACGATCATGATTCCCCTGCCCCGGACAGCCGCCGCCGAAAGCGAGCGACGAGATCGGCTGACACGTAGAAGTTCGTCTGACGGAGCTGCGCGAGCGCAACCTCAAAATCGAGCAGCCTGGCGCGATGCGCTTCGGCCAGGACGCCCAGTGTGCCGGTCACCAGCAGATGCCGGCGTTCGGCCTCGGCGCGGCCGGCCTGCTCATCGATCAGAAGACGGTCGGCGTTGACGGAGAGGGCGAGCGTGATGGCCGCATGCTCGCCTGCATCGAGGAAGCTAAGGGCGGGGTCGGAGGGCGGGTCCGGCCGGATCTCACACCATTGCGGCGGCTGCGCGATCCAGGCCCGCACTGTGGCGGGCGTGTTCACGTCTTGCAACTCTCCGGCGACCGTTTCCGGGACGAGCACGCGACTGTAGAGCGGTGGCAATACCTCCACCGCGCCGATCAGCACGAGGTAATGGAGGGGACCCGCATCGGCCACGACGATCATGCGCGCCGTTGGGCTTTCCGGATTTCTTCCAGGGTCGCCAGGTCGTGCTCAAAATCGTCGGCGGTATATGATTCGACCTGACGCTCTTTCAGGAAGGCATCCAGATCCCAGCGAGAGCGGAGGCCGAGGAGGGTGCGGAGCTGATAGGCGGAGATGCGGCGCTGGCGGTAGGCCTCCAGGCCGAGGGCTTCGAGGGCCGCGCGGGAGGGGTCCTGGCCGGAGCGCGCGAGGGAGGCGGCCAGCTCGTCGGGGATCTCAATGGAAATTTGCATGGGGTTCAATATAGCGCGGGATAACTAAAGATAACATCCTTTATTTTGCGCTATCCGATGCCACAATAGCGGTGCGATAGCTTATTTTAGCGCCTGTACGGGGGCGAGCGGCCGCCCCACAAGGCTATTGGCCGATGGTCAAAGCTAATGGCCCGTGCTCGTGGTGGTAATGTTCTTCCGCCGGAATGACGCACCCGCTCTCCGCCACGGCGCAACCCACGTGCTCGAGCTGCACGACTGATGCGTGCCAGCACACGGTTGCTGGCCGAGGGCGGAATATCTTCAATCAGCTTGAGGGACCTCTCCAAAAACTGGAGGGCTTGCTAAAAAGCGACCAAGCTGACAAAGCCACGAGGGCTGTCTCCACAAACTCGTCAATGCTGGTCGGCCGTGATGCGCGAGCTTGCCTGCTTCGATAGGAGGCAGACAGAAACCATACTTAATGCACAGCCGGTCAAGCACGGCTTCCACTTCATCCCTACTAAGGCGAGCCTCGACATGTTTTTTCCAAGTCCGCTGCCGTCGTGGCACGTTGTTATTATATCCCCGCCCAAGACGTGAGGCAGCCAATGGTCGCCTTGTCCAGAAAGGGTCATTTGCGCAACACCTCTCAAGGCGGTTTCACGCCATCTTTCGAAAAGGGTGGGAGGCGCAACCGAATACCAGGCTGCGAAGCGATCAGCGAACCGGGGCAAAGGTGAAGAGCCAGGTTTGATCCGTGAACGGATCGCCCGTCAGTTCCCCACCGAATAGCATCAAGCCTTAACTGGCCGGGTCGAGGTCGAACGAGGCAGACCAACGGCCGCCGGGCGAGGTGGCCGCCAATATCTGAGTCCACTTACTTCCATCCCAAGTCCAGGTATCGTTTAAACCCTGGGGGGCGCGAACGTGCCGCCAAATAAGACAACCTCGCCCAGGTTCAGGTCATAGGCCATCATCTGAAGCGTCCGCGCGGATGGGGCGGCTGCCGGGAACTGCTGGATCCAGTTACCCCCTTTCCAAGTCCAGGTTTTCGCTTTTCCGTCCCATTCCCAGGTATCGTCCAGGACGCCGCCTGCGTCATTGGCGCCTCCAAAGAGCGACCTCGCAGCAGCCCGCAAGAACCAAAGTAAAATCAAGGTCCGCCGGCAGCGTGTAAAGGAACTGCACGCATATTAGACTTCAACAGGATTGCCAAAGATTAGTGCTCGTGGTGGTGATGCTCTTCCGCCGGAATTACGCAGCCGCTCTCCGCCACCGCGCAGCCCACGTGCTCGAACTGCACCGTAGTGTGATGGATGTGAAACTTTCGCCCCAGCACATCATTGATACGCGCCAGCACACAGTTGCTGGCCGAGGGCGGAAGATCTTCAATCAGCACGTGGCAACTCAGCGCGCGACTGCTCGATCCCAGGCACCAGATATGCAGATCGTGTACGTCCAGCACTCCCTCGACGTCCCGCATCGAGCCGATCACCGATTGCAGTTGCAGGCCGCGCGGCAGTCCCTCCAGCAGGATGTTCAGCGACTCCTGGATAATGTCCCACGCCGTCCACACGATCAGCGCGCCGATCAGAATCGAAAGCACCGGGTCGATCTGCTCCCACCCGGTATATCGAATGGCCACCGCGCCAGCGATGATCGCCATAGCGCCTAGCAAGTCGCCCAGCATGTGTACGAACGCGCTGCGGATATTGATGTCGTTTTGCCGCGCCGCACGCAGCCCCCACATAATGCCGCCATTGAGGACGATGCCGCCCGCCGCTACCAGCATCATGACGGTCTCCTGAACCGCCTGGGGATGCCACAGCCTTTGCCAGCTTTCGTAGAAGATCCACCCCGCCAGGGCAACCAGCGTCAAGGCGTTCACGAAGGCCGTAAGCACACCCGCGCGTTGATATCCGTAAGTCTTCACCTCATTGGCAGGCCGCGATTGCAGGTAGAACCCGAACCACGCCAACAGCAGAGCGAGGGCATCGGTGAAGTTGTGACCGGCATCGGAAATCAGCGCGAGACTGTGGGCCTGGAAGCCCGCCACCACCTCCACTCCTACAAACGTCAAGGTGGCCAGCACCGACCACCACAGCGTCCGTCCCGTGCCGGACACGTGAGCGTGAGAATGTGAGTGCAAAAGCCCTCCACTTCAATTTTACTGCGCTTCCGCGCGATCTAAAACCGGGTCACTTCCGTAAAATGAAAATCCCGCACCTTCATCGCGGGCGCCACCATGTCGAAAGCTTCTTCGCCCGATGCGCGCACGGCCGGCGAGAGAGCCTCCACATTCGAGAGCAGTTCCACCAGGTTCTGGTTGAAGCGAAAATTGCGCACGCCGCCCGCAACGCATCCGCCATCGATTAGAAACGTGCCATCCCGCGTCATGCCGGTCATGATTTTCTCGTAAGGATCGACCTCGCGGATGTACCACAGGCGCGTGACTAGTATGCCGCGCTCGGTTGTGGCGATCATTCGCTCGATGGGCGTCTGCCCGCCCGCGATCACAATGTTCATGGGCGCTTCGCCGGCTTCGTTGGGCGCCGGGAAGCCGTGGCCGGTGGGCTTGGTCAAGTCCAGATGCGCCGCCTGCCGGCTGTAGGCGACCTCGCGCACCACGCCTTGCTCCACAAGCGCCAGCTTGGTTCGCGGTACACCCTCGCCGTCGAATGGCGCGCCGGCTTGCAGCGCATGGTACACATCGTCGTGAATCGTGACGTTCGCTCCGAACAGCTTCTGGCCGATGCGGTCGCGCAGAAAGCTGCGGCCGTCGCGAATGGCCGTGGCGCTGAAATCGCCGAACATCTCGCCCACCAGGTCGAGCACGGCGGCCGGCTCCAGGATCACCGTGTAGCTTCCGGGCGGCAGCTCCAGAGGCGCGCGCGAAAAGGCCGCTTTGCGCGCGGCGGCGTCTGCCAGTGACACCGGATCCAGGTCCGCGTGATGGCAGGCGCTGCCTTTGGCCCATCCCGAGCTGTCCGCCGCCATGGCCGTGATCGAAAACTGCGCCATGGTCTCGGGGTGCCAGGCGAACAGGCCGCGCGAATTCAGAATCGCCAGCACGGATTCGGACGTGGAATAGATGCCGGCGGCCGTCTGCCCTGCCCCCTCGACCAGTCCGATAGCCTCCGCCACCGCCCGCGCGCGATCCTCCGGTGTGACCCGCGCGGTGGCTTCGAAGCGCCTCGCCACTTCCGGCGCATCGTCGCGATCGGCCAGCGGCAGCAGGTCCCGATCCGGCTCCTGCAATCTGGTCAGGACCTCCGCCTCTTCCACCACCTGGCGTATGGAAGCGTCATCCAGCCGATTGGTGCTGGCGCGCGCGGTGCGTCCGTCGATCAACAGCCGCACCGAAAGTTGGCTGGTGCGCTCCGCCACATTTTGATGGATGGCATTGTTGGCAAACCGCGTCAGAGCGCTCGACCCTGACGCCACAATGGCCTCGACGTCATCGATCCCGAGCGCCCGCGCCGCGTCCGCCACCTGTTCGAAAAGCTCCGCGCACTTTTCGCGGGGCAGCGGTCCTGCGCCACCGTCACTCCGCATAAGCGCTCCCGACTTTGACGCCGCTGAAGCGCGCCGGACTGGCGCCATGGCCCGTGCCCATGACTTGTTCGGGCTGTCCCTTGCCGCAATTCGGCGTGCCCCAGATCGTCCAATGCTCAGGCCCGGCGATGGCCGCGCACGCGTTCCAGAACTCGGTGCTGATTCCGCTGTAACTCGGATTCTTCAACATGCGGACGCGCTTGCCGTGGCGAATCTCCCACCCGATCTCGCATCCGAACTGGAAGTTGTAGCGCTTGTCGTCTATCGACCAGCTCCGGTTAGTCTCCATGTAAATGGCGTGGTCCGTGCCTTCAAAGACCTCGGCCAGCGACTGCCGGCCTGGCAGCAGGCTCACATTCGTCATCCGAATAAGCGGGATGCGCCCCCAGCCATCCGCGCGCATGGCGCCGTTCGAGCGCGTCTGCCCGATGGCCGCGGCCGTTTCACGCGAGGTCAGGTAGCCGGTGAACAGGCCGTTGCGGATGATGTCGGTGGATTGCGCGGGCACGCCTTCATCGTCGAAGGCGAAAGTGCCGAGCCCCGGACCGTGCTCCGGCCGGGCGTCTGAAACCACGTTCACAATCTCCGAACCGTAGCGCAAGCGGTTCAGTTGATCGAGCGTGAGGAAACTCATGCCCGCGTAGTTGGCCTCGCTTCCCAGCACGCGGTCGAGCTCTATGGGGTGGCCGATGGATTCGTGAATCTGCAATCCCAGTTGTGAGCCATCCAGGATGAGATCGCATACGCCTTCGGGGCACTGGTCCGCCTGATGTAGCGCCACCGCCTCTTCGGCCACCCGCGCGGCATTATCAACCAAACTCCACTCCTCCACCAACTCATATCCTTTGAGCTGATGCTGGCCGCCGAAGGAATTCGGATAGGAGCGCTTTTGAATCTCGCCATCTTTGTAGCTCAGCGCCGAATATCCCACACCGCTCAGATAGCGCGTCTGGTCGATCAGGCTGCCGATTGAAGACGCGAACACCTGGCGGCGCGCTTCGAAGCTCATGGCGCCCTCGGCCAACGTCACGCCAGGATTGCGCCGCAACTCGCGATCCACTTCCAGCAACAGCGCCACGTTGCGATCGACCGGAATGGAGAATGGATCGATGCGGATGGGCGAGACCCACTCGGCTTCATACTTCTCTTCCGGCGCCAGGGCCACGTCCTGCTTCTTGGCGAAAGTGCCCGCCCGCGCGATGGCCAGCGCCAGGGCCGCGGCCGCCTCGACGCCGTCCCTCGTCAAGTCGTCCGTTGCGGCGAATCCCCAGCAGCCGTGGGCGAGCACGCGGATGCCCAGGCCCATCGAGACGGAGCTGGAGACGTGACCGGCCTTGCCGTTCTTAGTGGAGACCTGGCGGTCGCGAATCTCTATGGCGCGGGCGTCGGCGTACGAGACGCCGCGCCGCACGGCTGCATCCAGCGCTTCGAGTGCCAGTTGTTTCATGCTACATGTACATCCCGCCGTTGACGTTGAGCACGTGGCCGGTGATATAACCGGCTTCGTCGCTGGCCAGGAACCGCACTGCCGCGGCAATCTCATCGGCTCTGCCCAGGCGGCGCAGCGGCACGTGCGCGAGCAGTTTCGCTTTCAGCTCGTCCGATAGCACCGCGGTCATATCGGTATCGATAAAACCGGGGGCCACCGCGTTGACCGTAATGTCGCGAGGGGCCATCTCCTGCGCCAGCGCCTTGGTCAAGCCGATCAGGCCCGCCTTGGAAGCCACATAATTCGCCTGGCCGGCATTACCGCTTTCCCCCACCACCGAGGCAATATTGATGATGCGGCCCCAGCGCTGCTTCATCATGCCCGGCAGCACCTGTTGGCACGCAAAGAAGGCGGCGTGTAGGTTGATTTGCAGAACGCGGTCCCAATCCTCGCGCTTCATGCGCACGGCCAGGCCGTCCCGCGTGACGCCCGCGTTGTTGACCAGCACGTCGATGCGCCCGAACCGCTCCAGCGCTCTGCCGAAACCCTCGCGTATGGAATCGAACGACAGCAGGTTCATATTCACGGCCACGACCTGCCCGCTGCACGCCCGCGACTTTTCCACAAATTCTTCGTTCTTTTCGATCTCAGGCGAAGCCGCCACGATATCGAAACCGGCGCGGCACAACGTCAAGGCGATTTCCCGGCCGATCCCCCGGCTGGCGCCCGTGACGACCGCCACTCGATTGGACATAGTTTCTCCAATCATCAGGATGATGATTTTGGCTGTGAACTTCAATCATAGTAGAAAGTGAGACAACCTCGTTATGGCCTACGCCGATCTGCGTGAATTCATCAGCGCGCTGGAGAAGAACCAGGAGCTCCGGCGCATTTCTTTCGAGGTGGACCCTATCCTGGAGATCGCCGAGTTCGCCGACCGTGCTGTAAAAGGCGGCGGCCCGGCGCTGCTGTTTGAAAAGCCCAAAGGCTACCGCGTTCCCGTGCTCATCAACAGCTTCGCCAGCATGCGCAAGATGCAGATCGCGCTCGAAGTGGATTCCGTCGAGACGGTGGCCGGGCGCATTGCCGAGTACCTGGAAATGCGCATGCCGGAAGGGCTGATCGGTAAACTCAAGATGCTGCCGAAGCTGGCCGAGATGGGCTCGTTCTTTCCCAGGACGGTCTCGAAAGGGCCCTGTCAGGAGGTGGTCCGGCGTGAAGGTTTTTCGTTGCTCGATTATCCGGTGCTGCAATGCTGGCCGGAAGACGGCGGACGCTTCATCACCCTGCCGCTGGTGTTCTCGCGCAATCCCGACACCGGCAAGCGCAATTGCGGCATGTACCGCATGCAGATCTTCGACGAGCACACGGCGGGCATGCACTGGCAGACACACAAGCAGGGCGCCGAGCATTATCGCCGCATGCAGCACTTCGGCAAGCCGCGTATGGATGTGGCGGTGGCCATCGGCGCGGACCCCGCCACCATGTTTTCGGCGATTCTGCCGCTGCCGCCAGACCTGGATGAGATGATGATCGCCGGCTTCCTGCGCGGCAGCCCTGTCGAGATGGTGAAGTGTCAGACCTGCGACCTGGAAGCCCCGGCGCAGGCCGAGATCGTGCTCGAAGGATACGTCGAGCTTGGCGAATTGCGCACCGAAGGGCCCTTCGGCGATCACACCGGGTTCTATTCACTGGCGGACGAGTATCCCGTATTCCATGTGACTTGCATCACCCAGCGCAAAGATCCGATTTATGCCACGACCATTGTGGGTCCGCCGCCCATGGAGGATTTTTACATGGGGAAGGCCATCGAGCGCATCTTCCTGCCGTTGATGCGGCTGCAACTGCCGGAAGTGCGGGACATTTGTATGCCGGCCGAGGGCATCTTCCACAACCTGATTTTGGTGGCGATCCGGAAGTCGTATCCCGGCCACGCGCGCAAAGTCATGCATGCGATCTGGGGCCTGGGGCAGGCCATGTTCAGCAAGTGCATCGTGGTGGTGGATGAGGACGTCAACGTGCAAGACGTCCGCGAGGTGGCCTGGAAGGCGCTGAACAATATCGACCCCGAGCGCGATATCCAGTTTGTGCTGGGGCCGGTGGATTCGCTCGACCATTCCAGCCGGCTGCCGAACTACGGCTCGAAGATGGGTGTGGACGCCACGCGCAAGTGGCCGGCCGAAGGCTTTCAGAGGCCGTGGCCGGGCGTGATCCGCATGTCGGACGAGGTGAAGCGCCGGGTGGACGAGCTGTGGCGTCGGGCCGGACTGTAATGCATGCGACTCTACTATCGAGATCAATTGTTTGACGCTCAATTGCTCCGTACGGTTGGACATAGCTGCTACGGCGGCGCCGATATCGCAGAGTGCCTGGCAACGGCGCGCCGCATCCGGGAAACGAACACTTCGGAATGGTTTACCGCCTGGATGGCGCTCGCCGATCGAGTGCGGGCCGACGCCGAGCGCAGTCTGCGCGACGGCCACACAGTAAGTGCGCGTGAGGGGTTGCTGCGCGCCTCGAACTACTATCGGAACGCCTACATCTTTCTCTTCGGGCTCTTCGGAGAGCAGGTGAATGTTGAACTGCCACGCGCCTACGAGCTGCATAGACAGAGCTTCAGGCAAGCGGCCGCACTGATGGGCTCCCCCGTGGAAGAAGTCAGGATTCCATATGAGCAGACCAGCCTGCGAGGCTATTTCCTGCGCGCCGGCAGTGGCGACGTCCCCCGATCGACGCTCATCCTGAATGGCGGCTACGACAGTACTGCCGAAGAGTGTTACTTCTGGAATGCAGTCGCCGCACTACGACGCGGCTATCATTGCCTGATTTTTGACGGACCGGGCCAGGGCTCCGCGCTGATTGAAGACGGGTTGAAATTCCGCCCCGACTGGGAGGCCGTCATCCGTCCCGTGGTGGACTGGCTGCTGAGGCAACCGCTGGTAGACAGCCGGCGAATCGGACTTATCGGCCTTAGCTTCGGTGGTTACCTTACACTGCGCGCCGCCAGCGGAGAGCCAAGAATTGCGGCGTGTGTTGCGGACCCGGGGCAGTTCTCTCTGCTGGAGATTTTTCAGGCGCGCATTCCCGCCTTCATGGCCAAAGACCTGCCGAATCTGCGTGGAGTGTCCGGCGCGCTGCTGCGAAAAATGATGTACAGCCGGCTGAAAAAACCTACCGCGGGTTGGGGCTTGCGTCGCGGCCTGTGGGTCCACGGAGCAGCCAGCATTGAAGAATACCTGCGCCTGGCTGCCGGGTACACACTCGCGGGAAGGGTGGAACAAATCCAATGTCCGACGCTGGTGTGCTTCGCGGAAGACGACGATATTGCCGTCTCGGCGCGGAGGATTTATGACGCCCTGACCTGTGAAAAGGAGTTCCTCAGCTTTCACGGAAACGAGGGAGCCGGTGAGCATTGTGAGGCCGGCGCAAGGTTGCTCTTTCATCAACGCGCGTTTGATTGGTTGGATAAGCGGCTGCAAAGAACGGTGCTGGGTGAAGCTACAATGGACTCATGACGCTGAAGCCGCCCTTCGACCGAATCACGATAGAGCCGGAAAAGATGGGCGGCCAGCCTTGTATTCGCGGGCTGCGTATCACCGTAAAGCGGGTACTCGAAATCCTTGCCAGCTATACCGACCGGCAGGAATTGTTCACCGACTACCCGGATCTGGAAGAAGCCGACCTTCAACAGGCCCTGTCGTTTGCCGCTGCGCACCTCGACGACCAAATCGAAATTCTGGACTACGCATCGTAGATGGCGCGCGTTCAGCGCGCGGGGTTCCTAGCCGGTAGAGAGATCAAGCCTGACCGGGGCGGGCGGGCCGCTGGCGAGCGTTGCGCGGATGGAGCACCTGGACGTAAAATAAGGCACTTGCGTTGAGAACGTCCGATAATGGATAGGAGGCTGGCGGTTAAGGGGCGTGCGAGCCTGCGATGCCTCGGGCAAGGAGGAACGACATGTCAGACCCAGACGTGAACGACCGAACTACCGCGGCCACGCCGCAAGAAGTCGTCCAGGTCCGGACTCAGAAGCGGATCGTTGGATACGAAGAAGGCAACGACCCGGCATTAGAGCCACTTTTTGCAAATCATTTTGAACTCTTCCAGATTGGAACGGACATCTACCTTGACATTGGAATCGTGCATCCCGAGGAAATCGTTAACCTGAAATCGAAGGTCGAGAACGCACCCTCCGAGCTTCACACGATTACCTTCAATGTTTTGCAGAGGATTGCTATGAGCCGAGATGGATTCGAGCGTCTCAGGGCTGGCGTCGAGACGATTGTGAGAGGGACGGGAGGACCAAAGGTTGCAGACTAAGCGACGACCAACCAACCGAAGGCGGCATAATTGGGGTCCCTATTCTTCCAGCCACTGGAGCCTGGCCAATGAAGGGCCGCTCGCGCGTGAGGCATTCCATGCCCATAGCGTCGCGGCAACAGAATCTAGCTGCTCATTCATAAAGGCCCCCCGCGATGATGTGCGCGGGTCCGCCGCCAGCACCTTTCCATTCGATGTGGGGAACATTGTAGTTCGGCAGGTCGGGAGTTTGGCCGATTTGTTTCTCGATCCGCCTCAAACCGTGGCCAATATTGGGGCGCGGATTGACGCTGTGATTGCGGATGACGACATGTACGAAGCAGGTGAGCCCCGACCAAGCCCCGAAGCTGCTGCCAAGGCAAAGGAACTGGTCAAATCGGCAGGACGAGCCGGTCGCAAGTTACCACGCCCCGAGGTATCGGTATACTTTGGCGAAATCGACGTCACATGGCGGGTTCAGAATCGGTTTCTCAGATTGATCGTTTTCTCAGATCCGGCCCGGTCTGCTCTTCTTTACTCTCAAACCGACAACGGTGAAGCCTTGACTCGCGGTGAATCCGTGGAAGTCAGCGGCGCTGACGATTTGTCACAGAAACTCGCTTTATTACTTGGCTAACGATTCGCCTTCGCGGCCTCCTCAGCAGCGGCTCTTTCTCGATCCCGAGACTACCCTCTACAGGGCGCTCACGAGTGGTAAATGCATTCAAGGGGAGCGCGTCACAGATGCTGCATTTCGCCTTCGACCGGCTAATGCAGAGTTCCCTGAGGAGACCACGCTCTCAGTTGCTTTGACGCCGGAGAAGGCCATGGGGGACCTCGACTGCAAAGGCTACACCAACATTCTTGTCGGAGAAGTCGAACGGATTGAGGGGCTGAAGATTCAGCAAAAGGAATCCGGTGACTCAGACCTCTATGAGATTGCGGGTATCCCCCTTAACAACCTTACTGCCCAGACTGATTACGCAATCGCCCTGGCAAGGATTTCTGGGAGAGTTGTTAGGGTCCCAAAGAGGGCGAAGAGGTAGTTCGGATTTCCGTGCAGGTACAGCCTTACGGCAAGAAGTAGGCTGCCCCATCAGTTACTCATACCGCAGCGCCACCATAGGATCCACGCTGGCAGCCCGGCGCGCGGGTATATAACAGGCCAGAAAAGCCACGCCGGCAAGCACCGCGGCGACCGCCATCAGCGTGACGGGGTCGCGCGGAGAGGCTTCGAACAGCAAGCTGCCGAGCAGGCGCGTGAGGGCCAGCGAACCGGCCAGGCCCACCGCGAGCCCCCCGAGCGCCAGCGCCATGCCGTGGCGAATCACCAGCGCCAGCAAACCGCCCCGGCTCGCGCCCAACGCAGCGCGGATCCCCAGCTCGTGTATTCTCTGAGTCACCGAGTAGCTGATCACCCCGTAAATCCCGATGGCCGCCAGCAGCAGCGCAAGTACGGCGAAAGTAGTGAGCAGCATGGTCTGCAACCGGTCGTTGGCAACCGTCTCGGCCTTGATTCGATCCAGCGTCTTAACATCGGCGAGAGCTTGATCCTTATCGATTTCGTGGACGGCCCGACTGATCGCCCGTGTGAGTGTCTCGGGATCGATGGTGGCGCGCAGCACCATGTTCACGTCGTTGGTCGGGCTCTGGTCGAACGTCACATAAATCCCCGCGCTCTTGCCGTCTCCCAGGCCGCCCGTTTGTTCGTCACTGACGATCCCGACGACCTCCCATGCGATCTCGGACCCCAGGCCCGGTTGCCCATAGAGCAGCTCCTGAATGAGGATACGCTTCCCGATAGGATCTTCGTTCTTGAAGTAACGCTTGGCCATGGCCTCGTTGATCACGATCGAGGGCGGAGCGCCCTGGCGATCGCGATCCGTGAACGTCCGGCCGCGTACCAGATGAATCTGCAGCGTACTGAAATAGGACCCGCTGACGCGCTTGTAGAAGCAGGCCGGCCGGTGGGCGCGATCGACCGTTTCCCGCCCGGCTATCAGGAACGGCATCCCATCGCCGCCGCCTTCCATCGGCAACGCATTGGTGAAGGCCACGTCGCGTACGCCGGGCACCGAACGCACCCGCTCGCGAATGAGCCGCAAATACTGGAGCAGCGGCTCGGGCTGTGGGAACCTGGTTCGCGGAATGGGCAGCCCCGCGGTGAGGACTTTGGCGCTGTTAAAGCCGGTATCCACCTGCTGCAGGCGGAAGAAACTGTTGATCAGCAGGCCCGCGCCGGTAAGCAGAACGAAGGCCAGAGCGACCTCGCTCACGATCAGCGCGCCGCGCAGACGGGCGCGGCCTGCGCCGCTGGTGGCCGACCGGCCTCCCTCCTTCATCGAAGCGGCGAGATCGACATTCGTAGTGTGGACGGCCGGCGCGAGGCCAAACAGGATTGCGGTGAGCAGAGAAAGAGCCAGCGTGAATAAGAGAATATTGACGTCGATCGAAACGTCGGCTTCGGACGGAAGCGTATAAGGCGGCATAAGCCACGTGAGCCCGCGCATCATACCGTAACCCACCGCGAGACCCAGGATTCCGCCGGCCATCGCGATGAGCAGGTTTTCCGTGAGCAGTTGGCGGATGAGACGCCAGCGGCCGGCTCCGAGCGAGGCCCGCAGGGCGATCTCGCGCTCGCGTGCAGTGCCGCGCGCCAGACTCAGATTGGCAAGATTGGCGCAGCCAATCAGGAGAATCGCCCCCACGGCTGCCAGCAAAACATAAAGCGAGCGGCGAAGCTGCTGGCCAACCAATTGGTCCTCGAAGCGCTCCACGGTAACGCCCCAACCTTTGTTGGATTCCGGGAAAGCCTCGGCGATGCGCGCCCCGATAATGTCCATGGCGGTTTGGGACTCCTTGAGTGTCACTCCGGGCTTCATCCGCGCGTAGGACATGAGCCAGTGATAATCGCGCGTCATATCGCGCGGCTCGAAGGCCAACGGCAGCCAGAGCTGAGCCCAGGAACGATCGAAAGGCCCGTGCGCCGGCAGGACGCCGATTACCGTGCACGGCTTACCGCTCAAGGTGAGCGTGCGGCCCAGGATTCCCGGATCGGCGCCGAAACGGGTCTCCCACAGGCGATGGCTCAGGACCACCACCTGGGACTTCCCCGGCTGATCTTCATCCTTGGCGAAGGTGCGGCCCAGCACAGCGTGGACACCGAAGATGGCAAAGAAGGGCGCCGAGACGCGCGAGCCTTGCAGCTCCTCCGGTTCTCCGACGCCAGTCAGCGTGACGGAACCGCCAAAACTGACCGCGGCCATGCTTTCGAAGACCGTGTTCCGATTCTTCCAATCGAGATAGTTGAGAGTGGAGATGCCGTTCCGGCCGCCGCCGGGCGGTTTCTCCCAAACCAGCACGATGCTGTGCGGGTCCCGGTACGGCAGAGGCTTCAGCAGCACGCCACTCACAAAACTGAAGATGGCGGTGTTAACTCCGATGCCGAGCGCGAGGGTCAGGAGCGCAATAGCGGTGAAGCCAGGCGAGCGGCGGAGCGTACGAAGGGCATAGCGCATGGGTGTCCTTTAGACGCCGGCCGGTGAGGACGGATAGCCAAGCTCGGGCATGATATGGATACTCCGACGCGAACGGAAGGTTACACGGCAGGAAATGCGACCCCTTGGAAAATCACCGAGATCGTTGCCGAGCCGTGACCGGAGCGGTCGTTCCCTATTTGCAGGAAAGTCGGTGTTATGCCGATTAGAAGGTAGCAAGGTGAAACGCCGAACCTCATACGCGTTCGTGGCCCTGGCCCTGCTCCCCGCCGGCTTGTGGGGACAGCGCTACAGCTTCAAGCATTATGATCGGGACACCGGCCTGCCCAATCAGAGCGTTACCACCCTGCTCCAGGATCGCACCGGGTTCCTCTGGGTCGGCACCGAAAACGGCCTGTTTCGTTATGACGGGCGCCGCTTCCGCGGCTTTACCACGGCGGACGGCCTGCCGTCCTCTCAGGTCGAAGCCCTTGAGCAGACCAGGGACGGGACGCTCTGGGTCGCCACGCTGTCCGGCCTGGCCCGGCTCACCGGGGAACGGTTCGAAACGGTCGACTTCTCCCCTGGCCGGGGAACCATGGCCCTCGCCTCGGACTCCCTGGGGCGCCTGTACGTGGGCACTTCGCAAGGCCTGCTGGTTAGCCGATCGCCCGTGGCAGCCTCACAAAAGCCGGCCTTCACTATGTATTCCGTTTCCACGCAAGAGCCGGCGTTGGTCAGGAGTATCGCCGTCCCGGAATCGGGCCCGGTCTGGTACTCGTGCGGAAAGCAACTCTGCCGCCTGGATAGTGGGCGTGTGGATTCCCGCGCCGAGTGGGGTGTTCCTAACGACCTGTGGGAGGCAGTCACCATCGATACCCATGGCAACGTCTGGGCCCGAAGCCGCACCAGGCTGATCGAACTGCCAAAAGGGGAGTCCCGATTCCTTCGCCGGGATCGGGATTTGCCACAAACCGCCGGACCGGGGCGCCTCCTCGTTGGCCTGGATGGCCAATTGTGGGTTCCCACTTTACGCGGGTTGGCGCGCCGCACCGCAGCGGGGTGGGACATCGTCGGAAAGTCGCGCGGACTCCCCATCAGTTCCGTGAGGTGCGCGCTGCAGGACCGCGAAGGCTCGATCTGGATCGGGCTGAACGGCGCCGGCCTGGCTCGCTGGCTGGGCTATCCGAACTGGGAATTGTGGACCGAAGCGGAGGGACTCTCCTCCGAATCGGTGTGGGCCATCCGGCGCGACCGTTCCGGAGTCCTGTGGAGCACCCACGATAACGGAGTCAGCCGGCTTAATGCAGCCCGCCAATGGGAGGATCTAAAGGTGCCCGGCTTGCCGACCGCTCAGACCATCAGTATCGCGCCAACACCCGATGGGTCACTCTGGGTGGGCCAGGTAAGCGGCCCCGTTCGAGTCGATCTCCGGCGGGGCGCGGCCACGGCCTATGGGCTGGAATCGGGATTGCGCAACCCCTGGACCACCTCCATCACAGCCGATCCCGAAAATGGCATCTGGGTCAGCACGCCTAACGGGCTTTATCGCCGCGTGCGCCGTGGCGGCAGAACCCTCTTCGAACGCCAGGAACTGCCATTGGGGCGGGGAACGGACATGCTCTACACCTCCCTGGTCGATCGCAAAGGGCGTTTGTGGGTGGGCTCCTGGGGTGGGCTCCTCCGGCTGGAGGCAGGCCGCTGGACACGGCTGATTACCAGCGATGGCCTCCTGCACAACCGTGTAAGCCAGTTAGCCGAGGCCAGGGACGGCTCCTTGTGGGTTGGCTACGTAGAGCCCCTAGGAGTGTCTCAGCTCGTTTCCGATGGCGGGCGCCGGACCTGGCGCCACTTCTCCAGCAAAAATGGCTTGCGGTCCGATGCGGTGTCCTTCATCGGAGCCGACCTGCGAGGCTGGACCTGGGTGGGAACAGACCAGGGCGTGGACGTTTTTGATGGCCGCTCGTGGCGGCACTTTGACCACACCGACGGCCTGGTCTGGGACGACTGCAACGCCTACTGGGCCGATCCGGACGGCAGTGTATGGATAGGCACGAGCCGGGGTATTTCTCATTTCCACATCCCCGCCACGGGGCTGCCGGAACGCCCGAGTGCTGCTCCCGTGCTGCTGACTTCGGCTGTCTTTGGCGACCTGAACATGGGTTTGGGCGGAGCCATCTCTGTGCCCATCTCTGTTCAATGGTCACAGCGCTCGCTGGACGTAGGCTTCGCCGCCCTGACGTTCGTCAACGAGGACACCGTGCGATTTCGCTACCGCATCGCCGGGCTTGAAGATCGCTGGAACGAAACCCAGTTGCGGGAAGCGCACATTCCCAGCCTGCCCGCTGGCCAGTACGCGTTCGAGGTCCGGACCAACACCGGAAGGGGACCCTGGGACGGAACGCCCGCGCGCCTCGATTTTGCGGTCCGGCCGGCTTGGTGGCGCACCTGGTGGTTCGATTTGAGCGCATTGGCCGCCGCGGCCCTCGCGGCCTACCGGTTGTGGGCCTGGCGCCTGCGCCGCATTCTCCGGCGGCAAAAGGAGCTGGAAGACGCCGTGGCGGATCGCACCCGCAACTTGGAGCTGCAGAAAGCGCACGCCGAACGCGAGCGCGACGTAGTCGAAAAGCAGAAGCTGGAGATCGAGCGTCTATTCCAGGAAGCCCAGCAAGCCGCCCGCCTCAAAGATGAGTTTTTGGCCAACATGAGCCACGAGATCCGCACGCCGATGAACGGAATTATCGGCATGACCGAACTGGTGTTGGACACCGCTCTCACCGCGGAACAACACGAGTATTTGCAGACCGTGCGCACTTCGTCGGGATCGTTACTCAGCATCGTGAACGACATTTTGGATCTCTCCCGGATCGAAGCCGGCAAACTCGGTTTGGACGCAGTGGTCTTCGACTTGCCTCAGCTGGTGAAGGCGGCCATGGACAACGTCGCTCCGCAGGCTCAACAAAAACGCCTGGAACTGCTCTCGCATGTCGGCGATGGCGTGCCTGGCAGCCTGGTGGGAGATCCCCTTCGTTTGCGCCAGGTGTTGATCAATCTGCTGAATAACGCCGTGAAGTTCACGGAACTGGGCGGCGTATCTCTGCACGTGGAACTGGAAGACGCCACAGAAAGCCCGCTGCTGCATTTCGAGGTCGTGGATACCGGCATAGGCATCCCGCGAGACAAGCACGCGGTCATCTTTGAGGCCTTTTCTCAGGCCGATGGATCGCTCACGCGGCGCTACGGCGGAACCGGTCTGGGCCTGACCATTTGTACGCGGTTCGTGGACATGATGCAAGGACGAATCTGGGTCGAGAGCGAACCGGGAAAAGGCAGCCGATTTCATTTCACCGCACGGTTCCAGCGCGCGCCGGAACCCTTAACCGCGCCCGTGAACGTGGCAACGTCCCCATCCTCCACGCCCACGCCGCTTTCGCTTCTGCTGGCGGAAGACAACCCGGTGAACCAAAAGCTGGCCTTACGTCTGCTCGAGAAGCGCGGGCACACCGTGGTGACCGCCGTCAACGGATGCGAGGCCCTGGCGGCCTTCGAGCAGCGCCCCTTCGACGCCGTGCTGATGGATGTGCAGATGCCCGAAATGAGCGGATTCGAGGCGACCGCCGCGATCCGCGAGCGGGAGCTTGGAACTGGCACGCGAATCCGCATCATCGCCATGACCGCCCACGCCATGTCCGGCGATCGCGAACGGTGTCTCGCGGCCGGCATGGATGACTACGTCGCCAAGCCGATTCGATCCGCCGAATTGTTTGCCGCCGTCGAACGCCAGTAGGGACCCTCAGATCCTTCTCAGCAGCAATGCCGAATTCTTGCTCCCGAAGGCGATGCAGTTGGCTACCGCGTGCTCGATATCGATGCGCCGCCCGACTTCCGGAATGTAATCCAGGTCGCACTCCGGGTCCGGTTCATCCACATTGATGGTCGGATGCGCCACGCCATCCCGCATGGCCAGCAGAGTGGCCGCCACCCCGGCCGCTCCGCAGGCTCCCTGCGGATGCCCGATCAGGCTCTTCAGCGCGGACCCCGCCAGCTTATAAGCGTGGCCGTCGAACGCCAGCTTTACGGCGCGCGTCTCGATCCGGTCGTTCAACTCCGTGGCCGTGCCGTGATAGCTGACGTACTGCACGTCGTGCGGCGCGATGCCGCCCTCTTCGATGGCCATCTGCATGGTGCGTGCCGGCTCCTCGCCGCACTCCTCGAGGCGCACCCGGTGATAGGCTTCGCAGGTGGATCCATACCCGGCCACTTCCCCGTAAATATGGGCGCCGCGGGCGCGCGCGTGCTCCATCTCTTCCATCACGAAAAACCACGCGCCTTCCGCGATCACGAAGCCGTCCCGGTCCCGCGAAAATGGCCGCGATGCCCGCTGCGGCTGCGAGTTCCATCCCGTGCTCATGATGCGCATGACGATGAACCCACGCAAAATCAGCGGCGCCAGAGGCGCGTCCACCCCGCCCGCCACTATCACATCCAGCACGCCCGCCTGTATGTTGCGATAGGCATACCCGATGGCGTCGGTCGAGGACGTGCATCCTGTCGAAACGATGTGGCTCATGCCCCGGAACCCGAACCGCATGGAAACTTCGCTGGCCAGCGTCCCGATCGTGGAGGTCGGAATGGTGTACACGCTGCACAGCTTCTGTTTGCCGGAATAATAGAGGCGATACTGCTCTTCGGTGAACTCCTGGCTGCCGCCGCCCGATCCCACGATCACGCCGATTTGCCGCAGCTCGTCGCGCGTCATGGCCCCCGAGTCGATGCCCGAGTCCTCCATGGCTTCCTTCACCGCGGCCGCGCCCAGCGGCACTACCCGGGACACGTGCTGCCGGTCTTTGGGCTCGACGTATTGGAGCTCGTCGAAGTCCACCACCTCTCCAGCCACCTGCACCGGATACGCGCAAGGGTCGAACCGGCTGATGCGGCGAACTCCGCTCACTCCGTTTCGGCTGGCTTCCCAGAACGCCTCTCGGCCGATTCCATTCGGGCTAACCGCCCCGATCCCCGTAATCACTACACGTCTTTTCATTTAGCTGAAGTTTTGCCTTTTACCAATAGGACAGTATAGGCTGATTTCATGGAAGATGGTGGGAGGGCGCGCCAAAATCGCGAGGCACACTGCCTGTTGGCCGGGCTTGAAGCCGGCATCGTCGCCGCTCTGATTCTGCTCGGATGGCTTGCGCTCGCTTCGGCCTTGTATCGCCGCTCCATCTGGACCACGGCCAACATAATGGCCACCACCTTCTATGGCGAAGCGGCCCTCACCCCGCGATTTTCCTCCCGCACGCTGGCTGGGCTGGCGCTCTATCTCGTCCTCTATGGGATCATTGGCGCTTTATTCGGTCTCGCCGTTCCAACCCGCGCCCCCGGCCTCCGCATGACCTTCACGGGAGTGCTGGTGGGCCTCGGCTGGTACTATTTATCCTACGCTCTCGTTTGGCGGAATCTCAACCCGCTCATAATACTTTACACCCATGGCGGCCCCATGTTGGCGGGCCATGCCCTCTATGGCGGCTTCCTCGGCCGCTTTCCGCGTTACCTTTCGACGCTGGCCCCCAGCGGCCCCGCCCCAGGCGATGCGGCCTAAATCACACAAGCAGGCGCTGCGGGAATACCTGGCCGCCCACCCCATCTCCGCCATCGGCGAAAATGAGTGGCGGGATCTGTTGCGCGTGCTCGCGCCCATCTCGGAAAGCTACCTGCGCGACCTGCTGCGCGCGACCAGCCTCCCCTTCGCGCAGCCCTATGCCGGCATCCATCAAAAATCGTTCGACGAACTGGAGCGCGCCTTGCGCGAGATGCTTGCGATCTACACCAACGCCGTGCGCGCCGGCAACCGCGTGCTCGCGCGCTACTGCCGCCGCCAGGTGATCGCCGCCAAGGACCGCGCCCGCTTCATCGCCCGCAGCCCCAAGACCGCGCCCGACAAGCAGGCGCAGAAAAACGAAATGGCGCAGTGGATGCTCGTCTGGCTGGAAAACCCCCCGGTGTTTCCCGCCTGGGTCGAGATCCGTAAGCGCTATTCGAGCTCCACCGATTCCACCTGAACCGTATCGCCATCCAGCGTTCCGGTGACCTTCGCTTTCAGCTCCTTTTCTTTGCTGGTGGCCTTGAGCGCGGCCAGTGCCTTGGCGTTGCCGGTTTCATCGAACTTCACAAACTTGCCATCCGACAGCACCAGGCCGTAACCGCTCTTGGCGCAGCCAATCGCGCACTTGGTGGTGTGGCCGGCCAGGTCCTTGTTCTTGCACATCACATCTACCAGCGTGCCGCTCCACGTTTCGGCAAACGCGGCGGCGGAAAACAACAGCAGCAACCCTGCAAATTTTTTCATGGGTTGATTATACCTTGCTTCCGTGCCGGACCGTGACCGTCAGTACCTACCAGTGAACTTCTTGCCGAAATTGGCAGAATTTCGTTCAGCGGGAGTCATCCCAAACGGCTATACATTTGCTAGGCTGTCTGCTATGCCCCGCGAATATCAGCCTTTCTGGGCGATTTTCAAAGACAGTTGCTCCAATTGGAACGATATCGACGCTCCCCGATTGGGAGCCGCGCTAGCCTACTATACGATTCTCTCGCTGGCGCCGTTGTTGGTGTTAGTAGTGGGTCTCGGCGGGCTGATTTTCGGCCGGCGGGCAGCCGAGGGGCAGCTTGTCTGGCAGTTTCAGGCCACCATAGGCACGTCAGGCGCACAGGCGGTTCAAGCCGTGCTTCAGAGCGCCCATAAACCGGCCGCGAGCGTGTTCGCTACCATTGTCGGCACCCTCGTGCTATTGTTCAGCGCTTCGAGCGTATGCGCGGAGTTGCGCGATTCGCTGAACGACGTATGGGGCGTTCGCCTCCAGGCTGCTGGCGGCCTGGGCGCCATGCTTCGGTATCGCTTTCATGCTTTCGCGATGGTGGTGGGGGTTGGTTTTCTCCTGTTCGTTTCGCTGGTGGTCAGCGCTCTTCTCGCAGCGGCTGGTAAGTTCGTAAACGGGATGCTACCGGCGCCTGCGGTGCTCTTGCAGCTCCTCGACATCGTCCTCTCGCTGGTGGTAATTACCATCCTGTTCGCGCTCATCTACAAAGTCGTGCCCGACGTGCCCATCGCCTGGCGCGACGTGTGGGTCGGCGCCGCGGTAACGTCCGTCCTGTTCACCATCGGCAAGCTCCTCATTGGTTTGTATCTGGGGAAGGCCAGCGTGGGTTCGGCGTATGGCGCGGCGGGCTCGCTCGTGGCTCTATTGGTGTGGGTTTACTATTCGGCGCAGATCTTCCTGTTCGGCGCCGGGCTCACACGCCGGTTTGCGGCGGCACGCATCGCTGGCTTGATGACGAGCGCGACGGAGGCCAGCGCAATGCCCCAGCACCGCAGTATCATCAATGGGTGAAGACTTCGCGCATCGTTCCGAGCCTCGCGGTCCTGCTGATCGCCGGGGCCGCGGCCTGGTTGTTCTACCCTCCATTCCGCCTTTGGGCGCTGGTCGTTGCGGGCCACAGCCCCAATTGCCCTATGTCGCACGCCCTCAAGAGCAAGGCTAATATCGACGAAACCATTCGGATCAAGGACCGCATCCTGGCCGGCAGCCATCTGGTCACCGAAGAGAGCGGCCTCGAGCTGTGGGACACGCCCAAAGGTCCGTATTGGATTCCCAAGGGCAATCGCTACGTTCTGCCGTTCAATCTCGCCGAAATGGAGCGGCACATTTACGGCGCCGGCGAGCACTTCATTCACCCCGGAGACATCGTGCTCGATTGCGGCGCGAGCGACGGCGACTTTACGCGCCAGGCTCTGGCGGCCGGCGCAAAGACAGTAGTCGCGATCGAAATCTCCCCCTCCAGCGCCGAATGCATCCGGCGCAACACTGCCGCCGAGATCGCCGCCGGCCGTGTGATCGTCTATGCGAAGGGCGTATGGGACAAGGACGACATGATGATGCTGAATGTGGACGACACCAACTTCGCCGCCAACAGCGTGGTCATGCGCCCCGAATCCGCCCATCCGAGCGTTCAGGTGCCTCTCACGACCATCGATAAGCTGGTTGCCGAGCTCAAGCTGCCGCGCGTGGACTTCATCAAGATGGATATCGAAGGCGCCGAGGTGCCCGCGTTGTCCGGCGCCCGCGATACCATAGCGCGTTTCAAGCCGCGCCTGGCGATCGCCACCGAGCACAAGCCGGACGACGAATACACCATCCCGGCCGCATTGCGCAACATCCGCCCCGATTATCAAATGGAATGCGGTCCCTGCCTGGAAGCCAGGGGCCATGTGCGCCCCGACGTCCTGGACTTCTATTAGTTGGACAGTCCTCCTCGCGTGTCGCCCGCCTCGATGGATGCCCTCAGCGCTTTCGTTACTTCGCCGGCGATATCATCCTGCACCATCAAGATGTCGTCCAACGGCCGGTCGTAGGTTTCAGACCAGACCACATACCCGCTGTCCGCGCGAATCAACCGCGTGGCGACCCGCAGCCTGGCCCCTGACTTGCGCACGCTCCCATCGAGTACATAAGCGACACCCAGCGCCTTGGCGATATCGGCGACGGTCATTTGTTTGCCCTTGAAATAGAACGAGGACGTGGGAGCCGGTACCCGAAGGCCCGGGATCTTGCTGAGTTTGTCAATCAGTTCCTCGGTCATGCCGTCGGCGAAGGGCTCCTGGTTCATCTTCTCAGTCAGGTCGAGAAACGGCAGCACGGCGATGGATTTCTGTAGCTGCGGAGCCATGCCGCGGAACAGTAAAGCAACCACCACCGCGAGACCAAGCGCCGCGCCGCCGGCCCGTATGAAGCCTCCTCTGAGGCGCGGGCCGCGCGTCGGCGCGATGGACTGATCTACCCAGGGGCTGACCGTCGCCACCATCCGATACCCTAGTCGCGGCACCGTCGCGATATACGTGGGCTGCTTGGGGTCGTCGCCGAGCAGACGGCGGAGCGATGCCACAGCCTGATAGACGGAGTCCGGAGTGACGGCGACCTCAGACCAGACCTGGTTGAGCAACTCGTCGATGCTGACCACTTCGCCGGGGTGCTCGGCGAGGCACACCAGCAGTCGCATCGTCCGCACCTCCACCCGCGCCGTCTCTCCATCTCGTGAAATCTGGCCGGACGTCGGATTGACGCACCAGGCGCCGATGCGAAGCATGGCCGATTGTATCAACACTCAGAAGTATTCAGGGTGTTTCAGACCGGCCTCAGGACTTCTCAGGCCTCCCGCGGGTATCGTGAACCAGAGGATATCGCATGAATGGGAAAAGGAATGGGAAAAGGAACGCTCTATTGGCAATCGCAGTGGGCGGGCTGATTGCCGGGGCTTTGGACCTTACACAAGCTAGCATCCTGTTTGGAGTGGGCGTGCCCCGCGTGATTGCCGCCGGCCTGCTTGGGCCGCAGGCTGTCCGGGGAGGCGTCGGCGCCTATGTGCTTGGTGTCTTCCTGCACTTCTTTATCGCCTTCTCGGCAGCGGCCGTTTACTACGCGGCAAGCCGAAGGCTGGGTTTCATGAAGGAGCACGCACTCGTGTGCGGCTTATTCTATGGCGCCGCGGTCGACCAGGTAATGAGTCTTATCGTTTTGCCGCTCTCCGCGCTTCACGCCAGAGGCCCTTACCAGCTTCATGAGCTGATTCAAGGGCTAGTTCTGCACATGATCCTGGTGGGCTTGCCGATTTCCTTCAGCGTTCGCCGCTTCGCAAAATAGTGCGACAGGCCTCCCGGCCTGTCGTCCGCCTAATCCCCGAACGACCCCACCTCTTCGCGCTCCTCAACCCGCTCGACCGCCGGCTTGGGCGCGGGCAGGATCGCCTGGAGCGGCACCAACCCCGGTGTCGGCTGCTCCTTCAACACGTGCTGCCGGTACAGGCTGGCCATGCGCGCATTCTCCTCATCCTGCTTGATCCGCGCCGCGCGCGCGCGCAGCTTCTCTTCGCCCGCATTCTTGGCGATGCCCAACTTGTCCAGATCGTGCTGCACGCCGGCGGTGACGGCCTCCTCGCGCAGCACCATCGAGTGCGCCTCGCTCTTCAGCCCGACCTTCTTGCCGCCGGCGAAGATCTCATGTCTCCCGTGCTCTTCGTACCACTTGGTCAGCGTGGCGGTCATGTGCATCTTCTCGATAATATTGCGCCAGCCGACGCCCGTGTTATACGCGCAGAACGAAATCTCGCCCTCCTGCGTGGCATACGGAATGATGCACTGCTCCGTGCGGCGGAAGTCGTAGTTGAACAAATCCTGGAACCACATGCCCGCAATCAGCAGGAAGTTCCAACGGTCGCGCCGACGCTTTTCGATGTCCTCCATGGTGCGGTCTCCGCCCACTTTGCCGTAGCTCTTGCCGGTAGCCCCGAAGGTTTTGTCGAACTTCCTCAGCATGTCGACCAGCTTGAAGTGCGTGGGCGCCTGGAAGGGATCGTAGTTGCGCGCGATCGACAGCGCCATACCGAAAATCGACAGCCACTTGCCGCGCGCCGCATCGTTAACGCGAGCTACGTCCTTAGCCAGCCGGTCCGCGTTCAGGAACGCCGTGACGGGCGCCGATTCGCCGGTTTCCTTGTCCACCATCACCGCCATACCCACGCCGCAATTCGGGTGGCACCCGCAGCTCAACTGCCCCCAACTGTAATCCGGGCCATGCACCAGGTCCGACCAGTCGGAGAACGTGCTGATAAACGACAGCGGGAACCAGTCGCGCGTGGGCTCGCCCAAACCGGTCTGGTTCTTCACATCGTGCGCCAGGTGCGCCAGAGTATAGCGCTGCGCCATGCGGCGCTCGTCGGTGACGGCCTCGTCGCGGCCGGTAAATGAAACCGGCTGAAACGAAAGGAACGGAATGCGTTTCGGATTGTCCAGCGCAAACTGTATGATCCGGCCCACCTGCTCGTTGTTAATGCCGTTGATCAGCGTGGTCACCGGCACGATATCCACGCCGTTGGTGTACAGGTTCTCGATGGCCCGCATCTTCACGTCGAACAGGTTGCCGACCTTGCGGTGCGAGTTGGCGGCATTGCCGACGCCGTCGAACTGCAAATAGGCGTAGCGCAGACCGGCGTCCGCGGCCTGCCGGCAGAACTCGGGACTCTTGGCGAACTCGATGCCATTGGTCGCGGCCTGTACGCTGGTATAGCCGACTTTGCGCGAATACCGCACCGCATCCAGGAAGTACGGCGAGATGGTCGGCTCGCCGCCGGAGAACTGCACCGACATCTGGCGCTTCGGCTTGATCGAGATGGCGTTGTCGAGCAAAGTAGTGATGTCTTCCCAGGTCAGCTCATGTACGAAGCCCACCTGGTTGGCGTCCATAAAACACGGATCGCACATCATGTTGCAGCGGTTGGTCAGGTCGACGGTGAGCACGGAACCCCGCCCGTGGGTGATGGTGCTCGATCCGTGATGGTGCAGACGCTCGTCGTTGTGCGCCCGTATATCGCGTCCTGGGAAGACCGCTTCCAAGTGCTTGAAGAAGGCCGTGTCGATGGACATCACATCTTCGAAGTGGCCGTGAATGGGGCAGTCCTTCACCATCAGGATCTTGCCGTCGCGCTCGATCACCTGGGCCTTGATCTCGCCGACCTTTTCGTTCATCAGCACCGACAGCGGCCTGGTGCCGTCCAGAACCTCCTTGCGAATCTCCGGGATGCAGCGCGGGCACAGCGAATCGGTCTCGCGCGGCCAGCCCAGCGGAGGCTTGGTCTTCTGATAAGACTTCAGCAACGGCTTGTCGGACCACTTGGGAGTGAAAGACGGGCTTTGACGGATCTGGTTGGCTTTATCGAAAACGGTCCACGCCGCCTGCGCCGCGTAGGTCAGGGCTTTCTCGACGTACTTGATTGGCTTATGCATCCGTTTTGAACTCCTTGTTTGGGCGAGCTTACAGTATAGTGAAAACCTGTAAACGATGACCACCCGCGCTCATCAAACTGTTGATTTCCTTGGTTGTACGGCGACATCGGTAGTTGAACGGAAGATTTCGGCGGTTGAGCGGACGTTTCACGGTAGCTTATTGAAACCGCGAGCTTTAGCCGTGGGGCGGAACCCCTGTTCCGCGCCGGTCCCCCTGGACCCGCTCCAACCAACTGCCACCGCCCGCCCGATTCATCGCCCGCCGAAATTGACGCCAATACTTGCGCTAGCATATGATTAGAACCATGGCGGACGAAGCGGCTGCGTCTCTGGGCAGGAAACGATGACAGACGCACAGCTGTACTTGGCAATAGGCTTTCCCGTTATCGCCTTGGTGTTGGGCATGATCGGGAACGGCTTCCTGTTCAACGCCCTATCGGCCCGCATGAGCAGCCTGGAGGCGCGCATGCTGGCGCTCGAAACCAGCATGAACACGCGCTTCGATTTGATTATGGGAAGGCTGACCGACCTGGAGCGCCATCGGTAGGCGCGTACCCGGCCACGCCCACCGTAGCATGCTCCAGCGCAGCAATAGCTGACGTGCGCGTCACTGATGGAAAGTCATCCAGAAAGTCGTCGATCGTGTGGCCGCCTTCCAGATAATCGAGCAGATTCTTGAACGGCACCCGCGTTCCACGGAAGACAGGCATCCCACCCAAAATCTCCGCATCGCTTACGATCAGCTCGCTTACCGGGGTAAGCGAGACGTTCACGCTCGAAGAGATCGGCATACCCAATTAATGCCAGATCGGCTCCCCCGCGTCAATTTGTGCTCCAGGTTACTGACCGAACGGGCAGTAAGCGCTTTTCAGACTTTTTCAGCATCCCGCCAAACTGGCGATTGTGCTACAGCGTGACGCAAGCGTAGAATTGTTTCTGTTACAACTGGTTGATTCTGGACACGAACGTCGCGATCATACGCTGCAACCCACCGCCTTGGTGCACAAAGCTTACTTGAAGCTCATCAACTCATCCTCGGGCTTGACGTAATCCCCGGTCTCGCTCGACGGGAAACTGCGGTACATTTTCGGGCCCAGCGGCTGACCGCAAGCTGGCGCATTTCGCGCGTCGCTCGACACTCTAACCCTGGGGTTGGCGTAGAATTCCATCCGGCAACTCTTGCTCGCAACGCCCGTGACTGACTTGCGAGTTAACTCAACGCATTGTTAGCGCCCGACGCAGTTATTGCGACGACGGATGCAGCACGAATGTGGCAACCAGCCTTCCTTCGTTGTCGGAATAACAACCGGGAACACCGCCACCGCAGGAGTCAACGAATCCAAGATAAAGGTGCGTCGCCGTGGGTGGAACACCAAATACTTGTACGTTCCCGATATCGGTGCCTGTCAGGCCGTCTCCGATAAAGAACACCTGCCCGATCAGCAGGGGCAATACCCGAAAGCGGATCGGAATCCCTCCTTGTGAGCTGTCGCTGAGATAGAAGCGGAGAGGACTTGCCGGCGTTGAGGGTAATGTGTCTTCAAGAAACATACCGACGAGGGGACAGCCAAAATCGGTCAGGAAAAGCTGGGAGAACGGGCCCCCAGGGTCACCAATCGTCAGGCTGCCGCCGCAGGTACCAAAGCCTGCCAAGCCATCGGGACCAAACGTCGCAACTGCGGACGCGCACGTCCATGTACCCTTGACACTGGGAAATGTAAGAAACTGGGCGGAACCTGCGACAAAGCTATGGACGGCGGGCGGGATTCCATCGCTTCCATCGTCGTATCCGCCCGCGCGGTATGGGTCCATATGCGAGCTCACCGCCAGGGTTGCCGCGGTCTGCGAATGAAGTAACAGCGGGCCACTCAGGAATAAAGCCATGCAAAACAAAAAGGTTCTCGCGAATCCTGTTGTTATCGTAGCCTCCTCCTTAATCCAAGTCACTCCGGATTATACACCCCAACCGGTGCGCTGCAAGGTCTTGCTTCAACTCGGTGATGCGATTGCTCTCGACCCCAGTCGCCAGGGCCGACTGACGCGAATGGCCGCGTCCAGACAGGCCTGGAACATACCTTGAGCAGCATGACTAGCCGCTTATCGGCATTAATCGGCGGTTAACTCTTCTAGTCCTTCTTCGACTCCAGCTCCGCCTTCAACTGCCGGAACGCAGTCTCTTCATAATTCGTCTTCAACCGCTCGCGGACCTCATTCCCCGGCGGCGAGGCCTCCTGCCGCTCGACCTTCGCCAACAGCCCGGCGGCTTCCTCATCGTTGGGATTCCGTTCCAGCGCCGCGCGGAGGCTATCGGCCGCCGCACGAAATTGCCCGGCCTTCCATAATGCGCAAGCCAGGTTGAAATGGTAGTCGGGGTCCGCGCTGTCGCCTTCCACCGCTTTGCGGAAACTCTCGATGGCCGCCGCGCCGTCGTGCCTCGATTCGGCCGCGCCCAGGTCGTTATAGACCTCGTTCAGCGGCACGGTGGCCGCCACCGTCTCAAAACATTTCTCGGCCGCGGCGTAGTCTCCGGTCTGATAGCTGCTCAGTCCCAGGAAAAATTGCGCCTCGAGATAATGCGGATCGCTGCGACTTACGCGCGCAAGCCAAATCGCCGCCGCGCGATAGTCTTTGCGCCGCCAGTACGACTTGCCCAGTTGAAAGCAAGGCTGCGAATAGCCCTCGTCGAGACGCGCCGCCTGCAGAAAGAATCGCCGCTGTTGTTCCGGATTGGCCGCCAGCAGCCCCCGAATGTAGCTCTCCAGCGCATCCAGCCGCACCCTCGGCCGGGCGCGCAGAAAGTCTTCTTCGCCGGGCGCGGTCTTGGGCGCGAGAGACTCGAGCGCCCGCCAGCTCAGCCGCGCCTCGAGCGCCGCCAGGTCGTCCAACGCGCCGGCTTCGCTAAATTCCGGACCCTGCTTCAGCCGCTTCAAGTCCAGGATGCGCGCCGTTATCCGCAGCGTCCCGCGCGCCGCGTCGCCGGCCCCCGCGGCAGCCTCCGCCAGTTCATATTCGCCGAAAATGACTTCCGCGGCGTCCAGAGACTCGCCCGCCTTTATGATCGACGCACGCGTCAGCACGGCGTTCGTCCGCAGCGACAGCCGCCGGAAAGCCTCCAGCCGCTCCTCCCGATCGAGCGCCAGCACCCCTTCCGCCGTCAGCGATTCCCGCACGTTCTCCGCGATGCTCTCGCCGATCCAATCCACGTTTGCCGAATTTGATTGATTGAAAAAAGGAAGGACTAGTACAGTTTCCGCGCGCAGTAACAACAGTCCCGGGAAGAACAAAAGCAGGAGCCGCCGCATCTACTTCCAGTGTAGCAACGGCCCCGCCAAGCCGCTTACTCGCTTACCGCGGCGCCGGCCTGATCCAGCACCAGCTTCATGGTTGTGCCGCCCACGCGGATCTCCTGCACCTTCAATTTGCCGTCGCCGGCGTTGTATTTCACGCTGGTCGAAGCGTACTTGGCTTCGCCGGTCTCTACCTTGACGCCAGCTTCCGTCGTCTCGCGGCCGTTCTTGATAACCAGCTTCTGGTCTTTAAGCTCGCATTTGTAATCGCCGGCTTTCAGCTCCGTACCGCCGATCACAGAGGGCTCATAAAGAGTCACGGTGAATGACTTCGGGCTGGCCAGGGCCATACCGGCCAGCACGCACATCAGTAACAATGTTTTTTTCATTTTAGTTCGCTCCTTGGCGTAGTTGACATCTCGCTGTCTGAATGGAATACGAACCAAACTCAAAAATGTTGCGCCGCCGGATGTCAGCAGTTTGTCAAGAATTTGTGAACGCATTCGAGCGCGGCGCGCTGCAGGTCCTCATCTTCGCCGAAGCCCTTGAGCCATTCCATCTCCGGCTCTTTGCGGAACCAGGTCATCTGACGCTTGGCATAATTGCGCGTGTTTCGCTGCGCATAGAAGAGCGCTTCCTTAGCGTTCAACTCGCCGCGCAGCATCTGCAAAACCTGGCGATACCCGTGCGATTCAAACGGCTTGGCTTCCGGCGCGAAGCCCGCCTCGACAATCCGTTCCACCTCGTCCACCAGTCCCGATTCGAACATCCGCCGGCAGCGCGCATCCAGACGCCGGTACAGTTCCTCACGGTCGGGCGCCAGTCCGATCTTCAGCGTCCGATAACCCGCCAACCCGTCGCGGCCTTCCCGGAACAATTCGCCAATGGGCCGCCCTGCAATCAGGCGCACTTCGAGCGAGCGCGTCACCTTTGGCGTGTCGTTAGCGTGAATGCGCGCGGCGGCCTCGCCATCCAGGCGCGCCAGCAGCCGGTGCAGCGATCCAGGTTTTCGGCGTTCCCGCGCCGCCAATCGTTCCCTCAGCGCCGCGTCGCGCGCCGGACCGCGGAACAGCCCATCGAACAAGGCTCGCAGATAAAACCCCGTGCCTCCCGCCACCACCGGGAGCCGCCCGCGGCGGGAAATATCCTCCAGCGCCGCGCGCCCCAGCCGCGCATACTCGCCGGCGGTGAAGGTCTGGTCAGGATCGAGTATATCGATCAAATGGTGCGGAATCCCACGCCGCTCGGCCAGCGGCAGCTTCGCCGTTCCGATGTCGAAGTGCCGGTATATCTGCAGCGAGTCGCAGTTCACCACCTCGCCGTCGAATTCCGCGGCAATGCGCAAAGCCAGCTCACTCTTGCCGGAGCCGGTTGGCCCCGCGATCGCTACCACAGGTCGCACTGTGTCCATCGTAGCGAAGCTAGACGAACCTGTCCGATTCACCTGTTCGTTATGTTGATAACAGGCTTTTCGTTACAACAATACGAAACCGATGGGCGACGGCGACGGTTCAGCTACCTCGTTCGCAAAATCGTACGCAAGCGTCTCACCTACGACCCAGTATCCTCACCCGACGTACTGCGCTTTTCCGCGTTTAGACTCTAAACCCCCCGCCCCGCCCCGACGAGCTCACGGGGAAGCGTTCAGAACCGGAAAGGGTCTAAAGGGCAGCTTCCGCGTCGGTCCGAAGAAGCGTTAAACCATTCAGCGAACTAGTTACCTATTACCACCCTTAGCATACCAGTACGTTAACTTCTTCATTCTGTATGCCTTGCGTCATTTGCAATAATATGCAATACAATTAAATAGTACGTGTGGTTAAAGTTCGAAGTGGGGCGGCTCAGCCTCGAACTGAGATAGTCCCGGTTCAGAGCCGGGCATTCTACCAATTAAACTACCGCCCCATAAAGATCAGAGTACCACAAAAGATTGGGGTTGACCCCCCGCCGCCGAAGCAGCGAGGGGTCAACCAGATCCCGGTAAGGACAACTGTTTTATTGCCCGCCGGAATCTTGGAGACCATAAGGACCGTCCTCATGGAACCTCCTTCGTCGCCAGCCCGCGCTTGGCCGATGCTGGTAACACCGGCTAAGCTCTCCCGTTTTCCGGGAGCAAGGGATGGAAACCTCGTGGACGGGGCCCTAAACAAGCCCCGTCATAATCCTCTAATGACTGGCGGCATCCCTCCTTCTACATCGTTAGCTGAATGAGCCTCCCCTTCGGTGGTCGGGACCTTTCCTTTGTAGATATTGGGGGAGTTGCCAGCGCCTCTCCTGACAATTCTGATATCGCCCCGACTGGCTAGCTTCTGCATGGCTTGGCCAATCGAGTATATCGGCTTTTTGGCACGTAGTGGAAACCCTATCTGCTGTAGATGTACCAGCATTTTAGGAGTGGTCCAGCGGACGGTGGCGTCCGAGTTTACGATCCGTTCAATCGTACCGCTGAGCGAACTGGCATTCGTAGACTCTAGGCCGTCATCGGATTCGCCGGGTGCTATTGCCCCCGGAAGCGTGTATTGCCTGCTGTCGGGCGAAAGAGAGCCGTTCTTGAGGGCCATCAAGCGTCGAACGCGTTCAATAGCCTCTAGGTCTCTCCGTAATTCCGCCTCCAAAGCAGCCAGTTTTTCTGGCTCTGGGTTCATGGTTCACCTCAACGCTAGTGTATCATACCGTGGCTAGCCATAACGCAGCATCATTCATGTCCTAGCAATTCATGGCCATAATGAGGAGCGCACACGAAGAAGATCCCAATAATTGCTTGAGCGTACTTTCCCTTTTGTTTTTATGCATTTGCCAGCAGACAGTCACGATGAGAACCAGCAGAGAACTGGTGTAAATGGCAAAAGGTTAGGGCCTAACGAGATCGAAAAGCGTAATCGCCACGGTTAGATGCTGCGACGCGATGAACCTTCTAGCCGTGACTTCGACAAAGCATTGCGTTGACAAGGCGGAGTGAGTATGGTAAGGAGCCTATGGCTTACGCAACAGAATAAACTGAGCACTATGATGGTTTCGGAATGAAGACCCTACCTCGCCGCCAATACCCGTTAACACGGAAGCGCAGCGACTGGATAACGCCGCCCGCCGGATGTTCAGCGTGCCGAAAGAGGAAATCCTGAAGCGCGAAGCCGAATGGCGTCGCGTCCAGACACGGAAGAAACCGGCAAAGAAATTGACATAACCAAAGCTCCCCAACGTTGAAAGGTGGTGATGCCGACGAAGACGCCAACAGGACCCCTACAGCCGCCAGGGCCACCCAAAACAGAAGCGCCTACATAACCCCTTCCCGTAGGCCCCGTATCGGGAAGGTGAAACACGCGGCAACCTCCACCCTCTGTCACGCCGTACCCACAGTACCTCAAATGATCGAAAGGCCCGGAGGCCGCAGCGCGACTCCTGAAGGCGCTAAGGACGGTGCTCTCAGTGCCGAAAAGCGCGGTGCCAAATTCGTTTAGTAAGCCACGCCGAAGGCGCAGCGGCCAAAGAGCAGCAAGGGCGCGCCCCGAGCATAACGGAATGCCCTCAGCAACGGTCTTTTGATTGTGCTGGCCCTCGATTTCAAGGACGGGCTGCGACTGGCCAGCCACGTGCGTCTTCCTCTCGTAATGGCATCATTTCTGTTCCGAATCGGTACACTGCCGCTGCTTTTGTCGACACTGGCGGCCGCCTGTGTTCCAGAATGGTACGCCCCCAGCTAAGTACGCGAGACCAGGGGCGACCGCATGCTGTACGGCACCACTCGAATTATTGCCTAACGTGCGAGCCGACCGCTGGCGGCAGGATTCGACGCAACACGAGCATGCGCCGTGCCTTCGAGAGAGCGCAGCCGTGCCCATCGACGGGAGCGACAGCGGCACCTGCCCTGGCTACGTGATCGATCACATCGTACCGCTGCGGCGTGGCCGACTCGCCGGATAACATGCAGCAGCAGACCAGCGAGGAGTCCAAGGCCAAGGACCGAGCGGAGTGCCGGAACCCGGTACGGCGAGCGCAGCCGCTAAGGCCCAGAGGCCCGGTAGGGAAGAAGATCAATACACTACATTTGCTGCGGCCGGTCGCGCTAGTGCATATACCGGCTCAGTCGCAACAAGGGATCGATACTGTATACTTAATCCGGGCCGGGAGGATATTCATGGAAGGCAAACGTTTCGTGAGTATAGCAGTAATTGCTTTCTCATCCTTGATGACCGCGGCGCAGGCCCAGACTTTCACCAAGCTGTTCAGCTTCGATCGCAGGGACGGCGCCGGCTCCCAAGCGGGGCTGATCCAGGGCACCGGCGGGAACTTCTACGGGACAACCTCTGGCGGCGGGGCCAACGGCCCCTATTATGGGACGGTCTTCGAGATCACCCCCAGTGGCACGCTCACCAGGCTATACAGCTTCTGCTCCGAAAGCGGGTGCACGGACGGCACATACCCTACCGGGGCACTGATTCAGGCCACCAACGGATATTTCTATGGGACAACGCAAAATGAAGGGGCCAACGACGGTGGCACGGTCTTCGAGATCGCCCCGGGTGGCAGGCTGAAAACGCTCTACAACTTCTGCGCCCAAGTCGTGAATCAGAACTGTACAGACGGCGAGTTCCCCGCCACTGGGCTGGTCCAGGCCACCAATGGGGACTTGTACGGGACAACCGTGGGGGGCGGGGCCAACGGCTTTTATGGGACGGTCTTTAAGATCGCTCCGCGTGGCACACTAACTACGCTCTACAGCTTCTACTCTCAGAACGCGTCCCCAGGCCCTTGCTATGCCAGCGGGCTTATCCAGGCTACCAACGGGAACTTCTATGGGACGACATTAGAATGCGGGGCGAATGACAACGCCGTTGGCAACGGCGCTGGCACGGTCTTCGAGATCACCCCGAGCGGCACGCTGACGACACTTTACAGTTTCTGTTCACAAAGTGGGTGTACGGACGGTAGCGCTCCCGACGGGGCGCTAATCCAGGCTACCGACGGGAACTTCTATGGGACAACGCGAAATGGCGGGACCAATGATAACGACACCTGCATCTCAGGAGGCTGTGGCACGATCTTCCAGATCACGCTTGGTGGCACGCTGACGACGTTATATGACTTCTGCTCCCAACTCAATTGCACGGACGGCGCCAATCCGTCAGCGGCGCTAATCCAGGCTACCGACGGGAACTTCTACGGAACGACGTCAGAGAGCGGGGCCAACGGTTGGGGTACGATCTTCCAGATCACTCCCGGTGGCACGCTGACGACGCTATACAGCTTCTGCTCCCAAAGCGGGTGCACGGACGGCCAACTGCCCTTCGCAGGCCTAGTCCAAGCCACCAATGGAGACTTCTACGGGACAACGTACAATGGCGGGACCAGTAGCAATTGCTACGATGGCTGTGGCACGGTTTTCAGCTTGTCTACAGGCCTGGGCCCGTTTGTGGAAACACAGACTACAGCCGGAAAGGTGGGAACGGCCGTCAAGATCCTGGGGACCGATCTGACCGGCGCGACCAGCGTCAGCTTCAACGGCGCCGCCGCCGCCTTCACGGTCGTTTCGCCTTCATTGATCACCACCAGGGTACCCGCCGGCGCGAGCACCGGAACAGCCCAGGTGGTTACACCCAGCGGCACGCTGTCGAGCAACGTGCCCTTCCGGGTGCTGCCGTAGAGCCACGTTCAGCGCTTCCTGGCTGCCTCGGGGATGAACTCGGTGCCGCTTCAGCGCAAAGTGGCGATTAATGCGTTCAAGTTCGCATCCGTCTTCTTCTGAGCGGCCGCCAGCAGACGGATGTCTTTCGCCAGCAGGCGGATGTCTTGCCGTGCACCCACCACGAGGCGAGTGCCTTGCTCTATCAACTTGCGGATCGCCGCGATCTGCACGTCGTGTCTGTCCAGCCGTTCCTTGTTGTCATATGGTCATGGCCACGATCTCGTTCTGCCTTCACCTGTCATCGCTTCCATTATACTGACCGTCCACAGCTTCGCGGTCAGACGTTGCTTCTACAGCTCAGAACCGCGTTGCGCCGATAGCAGGCTATCTCCCATTCACAGGCTGAGAAAATAAACTTTTCCCTGTATTTCCAACACCTTCCAGCCAATATTAGCCAATCCGCTCACGCGCACCCCATAACCTGGAATCGAAGGAGCTATTTATGGCCACGCAATCTCAAATAGACGCAAACCGCATAAACGCGCAGAAATCCACCGGGCCGAAAACCCCGGAAGGCAAAGCAAAATCCCGTCGCAACGGTCTCCTGCACGGCCTCACCGCCAAAACCTGCATGCTCGACGGCGAAGATCCCGCCGCCCTCACCGACCTCGTCGATAAGCTCAGCGAAAAGTTCAAACCCCAGGACATCGACGAAGACTTCTTCATCGAGCGCATGGCCAAAGCCCGCTGCCGCTACAACCGCATCATGCCCCTCGAAGCCGGCATCTTCAACATACGCCTCTCCGTCGATCAGGCGCCCAAGGAGGTCGTTGAGGCGCTAAGCCAGGAAGGCCAGCGCGCCTGGGCCTACCTGCGCGACGCCAACGGCGGCAACGCCCTCAGCAAACTGGCGCGCTACGAGACCACCCTGCTCCGCGAATACGACCGCTCCCGTCAGGAGCTCGAAAAACTCCAGAAAATCCGCGCCGCCAAACCCACCCCACCCCCCGTCGCGGACGAATTACGAAGGGAACCCGATCCCCCCATAACCCCAATCAAATCAGCACAACCTGCAACGAGCGCGCCACCACCCATCACCCAAGACCCATCACCATCCGAGCCGCCCGACGACGAGCCGACCATAGACGGCTTCCAATTCACAGTAGACAGCCGTTAACGAGCCGATTTTTCAGCTCTTATCGCCGCATTTCTGATCTTTGGACTGGCAATCGCAGTCAACGCCCGAATCGCATAGCGTAGAGTACGCCAGAACCCAGAACCCGGCACCCTCGCCGCTCAGGTAACGCTTCCCTGCCTCCGGTCGCCGTTATACAATGAAGAGGAACGCTTCGACCCTCCCAGGCATCTAGGTCGAAAGGAATCACATAATGAACTTTCCCGCTAAAGCGCTGTGCATTGCCGTCTCTTTATCCTTTGTGGCGTACGGGCAGACCAGCGCTCCCGGCCAGCCGCCTTCCAACAAGGCGAGTCAGCCACCCACGGATAAGGCCGCTGCCTACTACAATTTCGCCATGGGCCACCTCTATGCCGAGCTGGCTGGCGTCTATGGCAATCGCAGCGAGTACGTTGGCAAAGCCATCGATCACTATAAACAGGCGCTCAAGCTGGACCCCGGCGCCAGCTTTCTTTTCGAAGAGCTGACCGACCTGTACATCCAGAGCGGCCGCCTCAAGGATGCCGTCACCGAAGCCGAGGATGTTTTGCGCCAGGAACCCAATAATCTCGACGCCCGCCGCATCCTGGGCCGCATTTATACCCGCATGATCGGCGAGGGCAAAATCAACGAAGAGATGTTGAAAGCGGCCATCGAGCAGTACCAGAAAATCACAGCCACGGATCCCAAGGATGTAGAAAGCTGGTTAGCCCTGGGCCGCCTGTATCGCGCTTCCAGCAACTCTGTCGAAGCGGAGAAGGCTTACACCCAGGCGCTCACGCTCGATCCCGGCAGCGAAGAGGCGCTCACCGGACTGGCCATTGTGTACTCCGATATCGGCGATACCAAGAAGGCCATCGAGAAGCTCAAAGCCGTCACCAACAAGGACCCCAATCCTCGGACGCTGGCGGCCCTGGCCAGTTCCTACGAGCAGCTTCACGACAATAAGAGCGCCGCCGAAGTGTTGCGCCAGGCCCTCGATCTCGACCCGGAGAACAGCCGCCTCAAGCGCGGTCTCGCCAAGAATCTGATGTACTCCGGCAACTACGACGAAGCTCTGAAATACTACAAGGAAGTCGCCGACGACGACCCGAAAGATGCCGAAACGCAGCTTCGCATCTCCGAAATCTATCGCGAGAAACACGACTTGGCCAAAGCCCGTATCTTTTTGGAAAAGGCCAAGGGCATGGATTCGGATAACCTCGAAGTGCGCTACGACGAGGTGAACTTGCTGGCCGCCGAAGGTCAGACCGACAAGGCTATTGACGCGCTCAAGGGCATCCTCAAAGACACCGAGCGAAAGACCTATACGGAGAACGAGAGGACCTACCGCGCTAATTTCCTGGAACGTCTGGGCGAGTTCTATCGCGCCGCCAATCAGTATCAGCCCGCCGTCGATGCCTTCCGCCAGGCCGGCGACCTGGACGCCGACTCCGCTCCGCGCATCGCCGCTGAAATCATCGACACCTATCGCCAGGCCAAAGATTTCAAGAATGCGAAGGCCGAAGCCGATGCCGCGCTGAAAAAATATCCCGACGAGCGCGCCCTCAAGCTGGTGCACGCTTCGCTCCTGGCGGACATGGGTAAGGTGGACGATGCCGTCGCGGAGCTGCGCGCCCTCAAGGGCGATCATGAACGCGAAACGCAACTGGCCATCGCCGAGCTTTACGAAAAGGCCAAGCGCTACGAAGACATGCGCAAGCCCCTCGATGCGGCCGAAAAGCTATCCGAAGCCAAGCAGGATAAAGAGACCGTCTACTTCATGCGCGGCGCCATGTACGAGCGCATCAAGAATTACGACGGCGCCGACGCCGAGTTCCGCAAGGTGCTCGAGTTGAACCCCGACAACGCCGGCGCGCTGAACTATCTCGGCTACATGTACGCCGATCGCGGCGTGCGCCTCGACGAAGCCCAGAAAATGATCTCCCGCGCGCTCGAGTTGGAACCCGACAATGGCGCCTACCTGGACAGTCTCGGCTGGGTCTATTACCGCCAGAATAAACTGGACGAGGCCGAGCAAGCGCTGCTGCGCGCCCTCTCCAAAAAGGAAGTCGGCGGGGATCCCACAGTGCACGATCACCTGGGCGATGTCTACTTCAAGCTCGGCAAGACCAAGGACGCCATCACTCAGTGGCAGGCCTCTCTGAAGGAAGCCGACACAGCCGATAACCAGTCCGAGATGGAACCCGGCGAGTTGGCCAACATCGGCAAGAAACTCGAAGACGCCAAAGTAAGACTAGCCAGAGAATCCGGAACCGCCCAAAAATAGACCGGGCCGGGGCTCCATCGCCCCCTCGCCCGCTCACCCCCTCGCCCGCTCGTTCCCTATGCAACCGAGCGGTGACCACAGGGTTCACTCCACCCGATAATTAGGCGCTTCCTTAGTGATAACCACGTCGTGTACGTGGCTCTCGCGCAGTCCGGCGGGGGATATGCGGAGGAAGCGGGCATTCTCCTGCAGCGCGCGAATGCTCGGCGCGCCGCAGTAACCCATGCCGGATTTCAGACCACCCACGAGCTGATAGACCAGATCGGAAAGCGGTCCCTTCGCGGCGACGCGCCCCTCGATGCCCTCCGGCACCAGTTTCGCGTTGGGGTCCTGCCCGTAGCGCTCCGCACCGCCGACCGGCATCGCGCCCATCGATCCCATCCCGCGGTAGGTCTTGAAGGTGCGGCCCTGGAACAGCACGGTCTCGCCGGGACTCTCGTCGGTGCCGGCCAACAGGCTGCCGATCATCACGCAATCGGCCCCCGCGGCGATGGCTTTGGTGATGTCCCCGGAAAACTTGATGCCGCCATCGGCGATCAGCGGCACGCCCGCCGGACGCGCCGCGCGCGCGCATTCCGAAATGGCGGTAAGCTGCGGCACGCCCGCGCCCGAGACCACCCGCGTGGTACAGATCGAGCCGGGCCCGATGCCGACTTTAATCCCATCCACGCCCAGAGAAATCAATGCGCAAGCGCCCTGATAAGTGGCCACGTTGCCGGTAATCAGCTGCACCGCCGGCACAGCCCTTTTGACCGCTTTAACTGCCTCCATCACGCGGGCCGTGTGTCCATGCGCCGTGTCGATGGCCAGCACGTCCACTTTGCGCGCGACCAACTCCTGGGCGCGCTCCAGGAAATCGCCCGTTGCGCCGATGGCCGCCCCCACCCGCAAGCGCCCCTGCTCGTCTTTTGCGGCGGACGGATACTTCAGCTTCTTCTGGATATCCTTGACCGTGATCAAGCCCTTCAGGTTGTAATGGTCATCCACCACCAGCAGCTTCTCCACGCGGTGACGGTGCAGGATGGCCTCGGCCTCCTCGAGCGTGGTGCCGACCGGAACCGTGATCAGGTTCTCCTTGGTCATCACGTCCCGGATCGGCAGATCGTTCCTGGTTTCGAAGCGCAGATCCCGGTTCGTCAGGATGCCTACCAACCGGGTGCCTTCGGTGACCGGCACACCCGAAATCCGGTAGCGCCGCATCACTTCCATGGCGTCGGATATCTTGCTGTCCGGTCCGATGGTGATGGGGTCCACGATCATGCCGCTTTCGCTGCGCTTGACCCGGTCCACCTCTTCGGCCTGCCGCTCGATGGACATGTTGCGGTGGATGATCCCAATGCCGCCCTGTTGCGACAGGGCGATGGCCAGGTGGGATTCCGTCACGGTGTCCATCGCGGCGCTGACAATCGGAACGTTCAGCGCTATCCTGCGGGTCAGGCAGGTGCGCGTATCGACCTCGGCGGGCAGCACGTCGCTCGACGCCGGCTCGAGCAGGACGTCATCGAAAGTAAGGCCCTCGGGAATGGCGTCTTGGTTCATAATGTGTTGGAGAATGCTGTAATGCATTTATCATAACGTAGCCGGCGTAGCCGTGATGCTACCGAGCGATTTCCCCCATGGCGTAGTTGTGGTATCCAATAAGACTGTTAAAAAAATGAAGCAAAACACGGATACGCGGGACTACAGCTCTAGGGTAGGTCGTTTCTGAGTGGTCGCGAGAACTACTAACGCAACAAGTGCGCGCCGTAATCCGCCTGGCCGGGCCCCCCGGGTATGCCGGTTTGGCCCTTGCGCAGCCCTGCTTCTGTCAATGCTGGCGCTCCCCAACTGCGGACGCCTGCCTGAGGCTGCGCAAACCGTGATCAGCGCCGCGCAATTGCGCGGTCTCTCCCCCGCACAGGTCCAGGGGGGAGTGCCCGTCCGAATCACGGGTGTTGTCACTTATTCCGACCGACTGTCCAATTTCTGTTTTTTGCAGGATGCGACCGGCGGAATCCGCGTCGTACTGGCGCAAGGAGAGATGCCGCCAACTACTGGCTGGAAGGTGGCGGTCTCCGGGCTGGCCGGTTCGGGAGGCACATCGCCCTCGGTCATTCAGGCAAGGATTTCGGTGCTGGGCGTGGCCGCCCTGCCCGCGCCCGTCGCAGTTCGCGCCGAGGATCTGAGGGCTACAGAGTACGAATACCGACAAGTGGCCCTGGCGGGCGTCCTACAGGCGGCAATAACCGAACGCCCCGGGATGATGTCGCTCGACCTGCGCGCATACGGCGTCGCCGTCCGGCTTAAGGTACCGGCTTCGTCGTCCGTCATCACTGACGATTGGATCGATTCGGAGATCCGCGCCAGTGGCGTGCTCAGCCGGACTCGCGACGCGAACGGCGTTGCCGCGGACCCCACCCTATGGGTCTGGGATGCCAGCGCCATCGAGACCTCGATCCCGGCAAGACCGCGCGCCGGCTTGCCGGTCACTCCGATCCGTAGCCTGTTGGCGCTCGACCCGGCGAGTTTGCCAGCGCACCGCGTGCGCATCCGGGGCGCACCCGGCGGCGATGGCCTGACCGTCGCGGATAAGACGGGAAAGATTGAAGTGCGCATGGCGCAGTCCGGTCTCGACGCCGATCTTCCCCATCTTCATAATGTTCCCGAACTCGACCTGGCGGGATTCCTCGTCTCGGAAAATGGCCGCCCGATGCTGGACCGGGCTGTGCAGGTTCATACGGCAGGGGATGGAGCGCCGGGCCAAACCCTCCCGCCGAGCCGCATACTGACCACCGCTCTCGGGGTGCATAGCTTGCCGCTCGCTGCCGCTCAGCTCGGTTACCCTGTGCATCTGCGAGCCGTCGTGACATTTTTCGATCCAGTCGCGCATCTTCTGTTTGTTCAGGACAGCACCGACGGCGTCTTCGTGAACTTGCGCGAAGTAAGACGGCTGCCGTTACAGGCCGGAGACTTGGTGGACGTTACGGGAGTGACCGTTGCGGGCGGCTTTGCCCCCGACGTGAATAAGGCCGAGGTCCAGGTTCTTGGCCGCACGGCATTGCCGGAAACGAAATCCGAGAATCTGGAAGGCGTTCTCATGGGTCGCGCCGACAGCCGGTGGATCCAAGTGGAGGGAATCGTTCAGCAGGTTGACCGGCAAGGAGAGGACACGCTGCTCTCGATAGTGTGGGGAAGAGAAACTTATAAAGCGAATGTTCTGGGGTCTCCCGCGTCTCTCGCGTCTCTCGCGGCTCTGGTGGACGCCGAGGTCAGTTTGCGAGGCGTATGCGGGGCGCTCTTCAACGGGAAGCACCAACTGCTCGGCATCCAGATGTACGTGCCCGGCGGGGAATACATACGCGTGCTGCGGGCGGCGCCCAAGGACCCCTTCTCGCAAAGAACGCGGTCCATCGAGGACCTTCTGCGGTTCTCCCCGGCACACGACATGGAACATCGCGTGCGGCTCCAGGGAACGGTAATGTACGACGACGGGTCCGGGTCGGTTTGGATGCGCGACGCGACAGGCGGGGTCATGATCCAGGATCGCGATGAGCAGGGACTGACCCCGGGCGATGTAGTAGACGTAGTCGGTTTTCCGGAAATCGGGCCTTTTAGTCCGGTGCTGCGGAGGGCGTTGGTAAGGAGAGTGCAGTCCGGACCGTCGCCCAACCCGGAGCGCATTACGGCCCAGGACGCCGTGAAAGGCGATTTCGATGCCCAGCTCGTGCAGATGGACGGCAAGCTCATTGACCGGGTGGTGCGGCCCGCGGCGGAGATGCTGACCCTGGAATCGGGAGAAACGATCTTCAGCGCGGTTCTTCCCAAGAGCGGAGTCGCGCCACGCCTGCGGCCCGGAGCGGTGCTGCGGCTCACCGGGATCTGCGCGGTGGAGGTGGATCAGTCGAAGGACTTGATTCTGCCGCGAACGTTTCGGCTGCTGCTGCGTTCTCCGGCCGACGTCGCGGTTCTGAAGGGGGCGCCCTGGCTGACGGCGGGTCGCGTTACCCCTATACTGGCTGGCACGGTGGTGCTCATCGTCGCGGCCCTGGCCTGGGTGAGCCTGTTGCGCAAAAGAGTGACCGCCCAGACCGGGGACCTGGTATTCAAGACTATTCAATTGCAGGAGGCCAATCGGGCCACGCGCGAGGCCTTGCAGAAGGCGCGCGAGGCCGAATCTCTGGAGCTGGATCGCAAACGCATTCTCGAGCTGGTGGCTCGGGACGAGCCTATCGAACGGATTATCGACGCGATCGCCGAAGCCATCGCGGTCCATTGCAAGAATGCGGCGTGCGCGATTCTGCTGGAGGAACCTCATGGCCGGCGAGTTGGCATAGTGCCCGCCATGCCGGCAGGCTGGCTTGAAGCGCTGGAGCGGATCGAGATCTCCTCGATTTCGTTCGCCGCCGAATTCCGCGACCCAAAGCAGATCTGCGGGGACCCGGCCTGGACCAGCTTTCTCGACTCCCATCCAGGTTCGCGCTTCAGGTCCGCATATGCGGCGCCTATTGTGATAGATGCCGCCAACGTCGGCGCCATCATCGCGTTTTTCACGGACGAGAAGCCCACCGAGGACACCTTCGGCGAGCAGCTCGGCTTGTGGTCGAGTATCGCGGTCCTGGCCCTGGAACGGCGCCGGCTATACGAACAATTGTCCTTCCGGGCTCAGTACGACGGTCTCACCGGCCTGCCCAACCGTGCGCTTCTGTACGACCGGCTGGAAGCGGAGATCGCGCTGGCATCGCGCAGCGGCAGTCTGCTCGGCGTACTGTATGTCGACCTAGATGGCTTCAAAGAGACCAACGACGTCTTTGGCCACGGCGCCGGGGATGCGGTTTTGCAGGAAGTCTCGCGCCGTATGATCCATTGCGTGCGCCGCGGGGACACGGTCGGCCGCATTGGCGGCGACGAGTTCGTGGTGCTGCTGCCGCTGCTCGGGCGACGGGAGGACGCCGAGCACATCTCCGCCAAAATTTCAGCGGCGTTGCGGCAGCCTGTCTTGTTCAACCAGCAGACCCTCAGTATCGGCGCCAGCCTGGGCATCGGTATCTGGCCGCTCGATGGAGAGCGGCCGGATCTGTTACTCAAGAGCGCCGACGCGCACATGTATCGGGAGAAGAACATCAAGCGGCGACGCTGGTACGAAGCGGACGAGCATCCACCGGACCAACCCGTCATCGCGGCCGCGACACGCCACACCCAAAAATTGTAGACTGGTTCTTGCATTCACCGGAGAAACTGAACTGTATGTTTCAATCGAAAATCTTTGCTTTTGGCGTAGCCCTGGCGATCGCCTCCTGCTCGGCCGTTGCGGCGGACAAGAAGGGAGATCCCGACAAAGGGAAGGAAGTGTTCCAGCAATGCGGCGTCTGCCACAATGCCGATAGCACCGAGAAAAAGATGGGGCCCGGGCTGAAGGGCCTGTTCAGCAAAGAGAAGCTGAACAACGGCAAGAAGCCCACCGAAGAAAACGTGCGCGCCCAGATCGACGAAGGCGGCAACGGCATGCCGGCCTATAAGGAAATGCTGGGCGACGACGACAAGGACGATCTCATTGCTTACCTGAAGACGCTCTAGGCGGCGGTTCCTTCTCTTTGATATCTATGTACCGGTCCACGGGCAAATCCGTGTAACGGTCCACTTGAGTGCTGGGCGCCGGCCAATGAATCTCGAGCCACTCCACCTTCGCCGCGGGGCCGAGTCCTAGAATCTCGCGCGGATCGCGGCTCGATAGATAGCTGCCGCCGCCGTTTTTCAGGCGCGAGCGCCGCAAGCCTCCGGCAGACCAGGTAATGCGGGCGCCGATGGCGTCCTTGTTCGCCCGCATGCCTTCGAGCTTCACTCCCAGCCAGTGGTTGCCGGCCCCGGCATTGTTGTGCAGCAGCAGGGGCGCGGCGCCGTTATTGCCGATCAGCACATCCAGGCGGCCATCGTTATCGTAATCCCCCACGGCCAAGCCCCGCGCCGCCAACATGCGCGTGAAGGCCGGCCCGGCATCCGCGCTCACGTTGCGCAGCTTGCCGCCCTCGTTGTGAAACAGCAGCAGCGGCTCCCGGTATTTCACCTGCGGCGAGTACAACTCGATCATGTCGTCCGGATGGCCGTTGGACAGTATCAGGTCGATCAGCCCGTCGTTGTCATAATCGAAGAACTTAAGACCCCAGCCGCTCAGCAGGCGGGTAGCCTGCGCCACGCTGTTGGCGTGCGCCACATCGACAAAAGTCTCGTCGCGCTTGTTCCGGTAAAGCGAGAACATCTCCTGGTCTACGTTCGCCACGAAAAGATCTTCCCAGCCATCGCCGTCGAAATCGGCGGCATCCACGCCCATGCCCGAGCGCGCTTGGCCGTTTTCGCTGAAGCCGACTTCGGCGGCCAGCGCGATCTCTTCCCATTTGCCGTTCCCGCGGTTCATAAACAGGAAGTTCTGCACCGTGTCGTTGGCCACGAAAAGATCCATGCGGCCGTCGTTGTTGACGTCGGTGGCCACCACCCCCAGCCCCTTGCCCAGCGCCCGCTCAATGTCGGTGCCGCGAGTCACGTCGCTGAAGGTGCCGTCGCCGTTGTTGTGATAGAGGAAGCTGGCGGTCGGCTTGAACACGCGCGGAATGCAATAATACTTGCGGCCCAGCTTGTTGTCGCCGCAGGAGAAGTGATGCTCGGTTCCGTAATTGACGAAGCTGCAGACGAACAGGTCCAAGCGGCCGTCGTTATCGTAGTCGAACCAGACCGCGCTGGTGGTCCATCCGGGCGTCGCCAGGCCGGACTTCTCGGTGACGTCGGTGAACTTTCCGTTGCCGTTATTGTGATACAGGATTGGGCGGCCGTAAGAGGTGACGAACAGGTCGGGAAAGCCGTCGTTGTCATAGTCGCCCACGGCGACGCCCATGCCGAAGGTGCCGCCGGATACGCCGGCTTCTTCGGTCACGTCGGTGAAGGTTCCGTTGCGGTTGTTCCTGTAAAGCGCGTTGCGGATGGGCTTTTCGGGCTTGTAGAAATCGGAAGGGCCGCTATTCACCAGATAGATATCCATCCAGCCGTCGTTGTCGTAATCTAGAAACGCCACGCCCGGGCCCATAGTCTCCGGCAGGTAATGATCCGGGGACATGGCGTTGTCGTGGACCCAGCGGATGCCGCTCTTTTCAGGCGAGACCTCGTCGAAGATCGGAGTGACGGCGGCCCTCGCCGGAAACGCCCGCAATGCCAAACCGGAAGCGCCGAATTGAGCCGCGGCCGCGAGGAAACTTCGTCGTGAGAAGCGTTTCAGCATCCTGATTCTGGCGGGGCTGGGAGGTCCCCAAAGATACGTACAGTTCGATTCTACGATGAATCGAGGGCGTCTGCCTTGGCGTCGCCTGTTCTCCGGTGTGGAGGGGTGGGACGGGCAATCGCCAGGGCAGAGGCGTTGGGCTGCGCTTGAGCGAGATCAATTCAGTTACATCACGAGCCCGCGAAGAAACTGCGGATCTTTCCAATCCCAGGCCCGCGCGGGGTTGACCTCGGGGTAGTTCCAGCGTTCCACATCCCAGTTCACGGCGCCGCGTAAATGGATTCCGAATCCGATCAGCGGAGTCAGGGCAAAGGCCGCCACGGCCATCCGCGTTGCACGCCCGGTTTCGAATGCCGCCAGCATCGGTATCAGGAAGAAGATGAAGGTCGGCGTCACATCCGAGAAGTAACGAGGGCCGAAACAGGAGCCCGCCGTCCAATCGGCGAAGGCTGAAATCGCGACCCAATGGAGCAGCAGAATGGCGGCAAGATAATACGTCAGCGGCGTCTGCCAGTGCCGCCGGAACGCTACCCCGATGCCCGCCACTGCAAACAGGAGAAAAGGCGAAAACACGAACAGGCCCCGCGATGGGCTGATGCACTGGCCAGCCATCGCCAGGAGGAAGCGGCCGGCGTTCCCCGCCGTCGGCGCAAGGAAGTTCTGCTGCGTAAAATAGGGCGGCAGTAGCCGGCGATAAAGAGCGAAGTAATAGGCGAAGAAAGGCCCCGCCGTCGCGGCCGCCAGCAGCGCCCACTTCAGGAACCACGCGCGATGCTGGAGTAAGACGTAGAGCCCGAGCACGGCAACCGCGATCGCGCCGGTAGGCCCTATGAAATACGCGAATGCCAGCGGCACGGCGCTCCACGCTACCAGAGAAGGACGCTGGGCCGCCTTCACCAGCAGGTACACCGTAACTGCCAACATCAGCATTTCCGGCCCGTGCTGCCACAGCGCGCGGCTTCCCGTCGACCAGGCAGCCGTGCCATAAGCAAAGAGCAGCGCGAGTAAGACTGCCATCCGGTGCGACAAAAACTCCCGGCCGGTAAGGAAGACGAACGCGGTCGCCACCCCCATCAGGAAAGACGCCAGCACCATCTCCACCAAGCCATAGGCGTGTACGTAGTCCCGGCTGAGAAAACCGCGAATTACCGGCGATATCCGGTTCCCGCCGGCGCGGAGGAGTGCAGGTCCGGCAATCCGCAGCGCCACATCCATAGCCACCATCGGAGGCAAAGCCACCGCTGCGGGGCCAAATGGGAAACGCGGGTAGTAGTGGCTGTACGGCGGACACCCCTGGACCGGGTCAGCCGAGCTGAACCGCCATTCTGCGTCTACGCAATCGATGCCATAGTACCTGTGCTCACGAAGGAGTTCCGGATATCCATTCAGGTCGGCCTTGCCATGCGACAGCAGGCTCACCATCTGGGGCACGATCCAGCGGGAATCGGAGGACGTCGCATTTGGCGAGAGCGAGTGACTGACAAAGACCAGCGCGAACAGCGCGAGGGCGGTAAGTCGCGCCTTCATTCCCCAGTCCGGAAGGTCTCCATCGTCCGTGGATTGTACGCCCAATGGAATTCGAGCTCGTAGCCGAGCGAGCGGGCCAGGCCGTCGAGGTCCGGGAAGAGCGTGGCGAACGTAATGTTCATGCGGTACAGCTCGCGCAGCCCGGTCTCACGGATCTTGGCGGCCGGCAGGATGAACTTGGCCATCATGTTTTTCGGATCGGGATATTGGCGCGCGATCTCTTCCATGGGCCGGTCGAGCGCGCCAGGCAGCACAAAGGTGCCGGACTGCGCGATAAGCCGGCGGTTCATGACTTCCGGCTCGCCGAGCCAGATGAACTCGCGGTTGCCTTTGAGAAAATAACGCGCGAAGTTGCCCGCCCGGCGAGGATCCATCGCGGATGTGGCGATGGCGCGCGCCTTCGACTTCGGGGAGCGGCGAATGCCTCCCGCGCTGATGTTGGCGGGGTTCAGCGCCCACACGGCGGCGTCGCCGGTGGCGCGCTCCAGAGCAAAGAAGGCGGCCACGTACGGCGACCAGGTGAAATCCAGCAGGCGCGTCGGCGCCCCGTGATGCTGCATCAGGGCGAGCCACTGGAAATCGTCTTCGGGCGCGGGAGGCTGCGCCAGGAACTGGAGGGCCTTGCGTTTGAAGACGCGCAGAATGCGGTCCTCCTGTTGGGGCCACGCGCGGCGGTCCAGGCGGAAGCTGCGAAAATAGCGCGACAGCGCGCTGGCCAGCGGCCACTGTTCTTTGCGGTGCCCGCGGAAAGCCCAGTTGGAATAAGGCGAGTCGGTGATGATCTTGAGGAAAGCTTCCCAGGATTCGAGCCGGTATTGCTTGTAGATCGGCGGGGGCTTGGGTGTCATCGCCCGTAGATGAAGCGGCTGCGGCGAGGGTCGGCGCCTCCTTCAAGCACGCCTTCGGAGATCCTGATGGCGGTGGGCGCGGAGAGGTTGCCCCAGTCGCCAATGATGGTGATCTGATGGCCCATCTCCGCCAGCCGCTCCAGGGTAGCGCGCGGGAAGCGATGTTCCATGTTTAGTTTGGCCGGGAAAAATCCGTGGAAATCGAAGGACGAGTAGAAGTGCTCGCTGTTGAAGCGCGGGGCCTCGATAGCCTCCTGCGGGGACATACCGAATTCAACGATATTGAGTAGCACCTGCAGCAGCGTCTGGTCCTGCACATCTCCGCCAGGCGTGGAAAACGCGAGGAAGGGTTCGCCATCCTTGAGCACGATGGCAGGGCTGAGAGTGACTCGCGGGCGCTTGCCCGGCTCCAATTGGTTGGGGTGGCCGGGGGTGAGCACGAACGTCTGCATGCGCTCGCTCAGCCCGAGGCCGGTATCGCCGGCAATCACGGAGGGAAGCCAGCCGCCGCTGGGTGTCGCCGAGAAGAGGTTGCGCTCGCGGTCTACCACGTTCACGCAGGTTGTGTCGCGGGCCGCCGCGAGGGACGTGGATGCATTGGGCACCGAGATCGGCGGGGCGAAAGTTCCGGGCCTGTGATCGAGCGAAGCGCGGTTTGGATCGATCAGCTTGCGGCGCTCGGCGGCATAGTCTTTGGAGAGCAGGATCTGTTCGGGGATCTTCGAAAACTTGGGGTCGCCGTAGTAGCGATCCCGATCGGCAAAGGCCAGCTTGACGGCTTCGACCAGGGTGTGGATATAAGTGGGGCTGTTGTGGCCCATGGCCTTCAGGTCGAAGCCTTCCAGAAGGTTCAGGGTTTCGAGCATGACCGGCCCCTGCGTCCAGAAACCGGGTTTGTAGATTTCATAACCGCGATAAGTTGTGGAGCGCGGCGTGTCTGTTTCGGCGTGGAAGCCGGCCAGATCTTCATAAGCGATCAGGCCGCCGTGGTGCTGGGAAAAGTCCGCGATCCGGCGGCCGACCGATCCCTTGTAGTAGCAATCGCGCACGGCTTCGAGGCGCGCGCTGCGTTTGCCACGGGCGTTGGTTTCCGCGGCGGCCAGCTCCCGCAGAGTCTTCGCCAAGGTCGGCTCGCGAAACACCTGGCCGCGCTCGGGCGCGACGCCGCCGGGCAGGAAAAACGCGCTGGATGCGGGCCACAGCGCGAGCAGCGGCTGAGTGCCGCGGATGAAGTCGGCAAAGACTTCGGTCAGCGGAAATCCGTCGGCGTATTCGATGGCGGGCGCGGCCACCTGGGCGAAGGACATGGTGCCGAATTGATCGAGCGCCAGAATCAATCCGTCGAACACACCGGGCACGGGCGCGGCCAGGATGCCCTGCACGGGAATGGGCGGCATGTGGTCCGCTTGTTCCCAAGGCTCGGGCTTGCGCGATTGGTAGAACTCGACGGTGGCGCGCGCGGGCGCTGTGCCGATGCCGCTGATGGCAACGACCGGCTTGCCGGCGAGCTTGACGAGGATGGGGATTTCGCCGCCGAGACCGAAGTGATCTTGCTCGGTAACGCCGCACGCGAGCACCGTGGCGACTCCGGCATCCACGGCATTGCCGCCTTCGGAGAGGATGCGAATGCCGGCGTCGACTTCAAAGTTATTGGCGGCGCCCACCATTTCGTGCGTGCCCCGCACGGGCGGAAACATGGTGGGCCGGCTTTGGGCAAAGAGGCTGGCGGCGAAAAGCAGAGCGCCAGCGAAGACCGCTAGCTGGCATGCAGAGCCGGTTGTGGGGCGGTCCCCCTGGACCGCGCGGGACGCCTCGTCCCGCTTCTGCCAGCGGAGGCAGGGGCCTCCGCGCGGACGAGGGCGTCCGCCCCACCACAAGGCCGTTCTAGACTTCATAGCGATACAGCGCTTGGGCAATCGGCACGCCGCGCACTTCGATGCGATTCAGATCGGTGGTCCCGACGCCGTGCCCCTCGGCGAGCAGCAGGGTATTGTCACAAGTGCGGAAGGGCGCCGTTCCCCGCGTCGATCGCGGGCTGTAGCCCATCACCGCCGTGGATACGGCGTCCGTGCAAACCGGATTCAAGCCGGCCAGCAGCACTCCCGGCTGTACCCTGCGGATGCCTTTGATCCAGGGGCCTTCGCCACCGGCAATGGACTCGACGCCATCGATGATGGCGAGATCCACGGGGCGCGCTTTCACCAGATCGGCCACGATGTGCGGCACGCGATATCCAGGCTCGCGGCTGGAAGACTGGTTCAATTCCGCGGGCGCCGACTTGGAAGGCTGGCGCTGGCCCATGTGCATGGTTTTGACCCGGCCGGACGTTGGGCTTTCGTTGGGCTCGTCCACCCCCGCGTCATCGCCATAGATGGATGCAGGCAAGTTGCCGAAGCAATTCTTCAGCGAGAGCGTCACGCCGCAAGTCTCATGATTCTTGAGCTTGGCCATGCTGACGAAGACGTCCGTATCTTCGAAAGCATGGTTGAGATCGTAGGCGGGAAACAGGTAGCCGCCGCCGGGCACTTTGAAGCGTGCGTACTTGCTGCCCTTGCCCAGCGCGTTGGTATTCTCGAACTCGACACCGGGCGCGGCCGCCAGCAACTGCCGCACATTCCAGCCGGAATCGAGTAGATACTCTTCGAGCGGTCCGCCACTGGCCCAGGCGCTTTCGACGAAGCGTATGCGCCGCGCGCCGGCCTGGCCCATCAGGTGAGCGGTGGCGCCCACCAGCTTGGGATGCACGTAGTGCGTGATGGCGGGCGGGCGGCCTTCGAAGCGCAGCCCGGGGCTGCCGGTCATATTGAGCTTGATGGTTACGGTCTTGCCGCGCACCACGCGGTCCAGGCCGCCGAGTTGATCGAACATGGTAGCGAGCCGGGCAGTGACGTCTTCGTCATACGAAGCGCACTTGGCGATGGCCACCGGAGCGGCCGGAGCATTGGGCGCGGCTTTGAGCAAAGGCGCCGCGCTGACCAGGGCAATCCATTCTCTGCGAGTCATTCTTTTAGTCTAGCCGCACGGAAGCGCACGCGGTAACCCGGTCGATATCCACGGCCGTGCCGCCTTCGTCGCTGGTGTAAACTTCCAGATCTTTTTGGATGCCCTCGGGCGTGAGAAGTCGCGCGTGTTTGAAGGCGCCGATCACCTGCACCGTGACATTGTCGATTGGATAGGCGGAATAGTTCACCAGCTCGACGACCACCTGCTTGCCGTCCGCGGTCACCAGCACGTTCGAGAGCATGGAGGAGACATTGAAAAGGCGCGCGCCCAGGTTCTTGTGGCCGATCATGGTCTGCACGTCGTGCCAGATGTCGTTGAGCCGATCGAGCTCCGCTTTGTCCAGCGTGATCTGGTCGGACTGGAGCGCGGACTGGCCTTTCCAACCGGGAGGCGCCGTGAGCACGGTGGCGCCGGAGTGGGTGAAGTCCGTGAGGATCTTCCGCTGTTCGGGCGTAAGCGCGTCGGCATCCACGTTGACGGCCATGCTGGCGCCCTGGAGCGATTCGGAGGTGAGCCGCTGGCCGGGGATGGCGCGTAGCGGCGTCTGCTTGGCGGCGATCATATCGAGGATGCCGCCGGAGAGTAGCGCATCGTCGGGATCCTGCACCACGGCGAGTCTGCCATAGGAGCGGAGAGCGCGCCACTCGGGGTGGCTCTCGAAGAATTGTAGAACCTGGTTCATGCCGCGCCAGTCTTTCAGAGCGGCGGGATCGGCGCGCTCCAGGCGTGCCGAGAAATCATTGTCTAGCGCCACGATCCAACGCGCGCCGGCCATTTCCGCATCGCTGACGGCTGCCAGATAGCGCTCGCCCGTGATCACGCTGTGGGCGGGTGGCAGATAGCCCAGCCAGATGACGGCCGGACCCCAGGCGCGCACCGAGCGTATGAAGCCGGTGTTGGTGTCGATCCAGGGGGAGCCGGAGGGCGCCGCTTTGGCAGCGCCATTATCGAGCACCTGTATGCCCGGCCAAACGCCCTGGTACGTGCCGATGATGGGATCAGGACCGCCCAACGGCATATGCGCGCGAGAGGTCAATTCGACGACTACGGCGTGCGAGTCGGCCAGCGCATCGCGAACGCGCGCGGCCGTGCCTTTGGGGAAGTCGCCTTCGAGGACAATGCCCTGTATGCCGGCACGTATGGCTTCGCGCGCCGGTCCGGCGGGGTCGGCGCCGGGCTTGAAGACTGCCAGCGTGACGATGCCGCGGTCGGCGGCGCGCCGGGCCAAGTCGGGCGTGTAGGAGTCGAGCAGCAGGCAGTTGATGGGCGTGCCGGAGAGCAGGTCCAGGGTCTTGGGATCGGTCCAGCTCCAGCGCGCGGGAACCCATGAGGACGGCGACGACGGCGGAACGGACGCGAAAAGGGGCATCATCGCGAAGGCGGCTATCCAGCGGGCCGTGCGCAGCATCATTCTTCTACTGTACCCGGAATTGAACCGGCGGTACCAGGACGGCATAGGGACTTCGCAGTATTGTGCCCGGCCATCACCCGCAGTACCCTAAGATGTACCACCAAGAGCGCAAGACGAAATATGCCGTTTGTCATCAAGTTGCTGATCCAGTCGCTGATCGTGGGCCTGTCGGCCGCTCTCGGGGCTGCTCTGGCATTGCTGCGGTCGCGGAGTCTGCCGGCTGAGGATTTCGAAGAACGGCAAGCATCGCCCCGCGCAATCCCCTTTGTCTGGCTTGGGAGCTGAGTGGTCCGCGGCCAGTTGTTCGCCTGACGTATGTGGCGTGGCGGCAATGCGTCCCCGACAATCGGATCCGCGAATAGGGCGGTTTTCGTTCACAGCCGCAACAAAGATTTCCGTGACACCTTTTCCACGTATTTTTAATGACTTACGGCTTTCCGCGTCACTCGCCACGCATAAACCGTCCCCCTCCCCTGCTATCCTGAGGCTGGGAAAGAGTTGTATCTGTCAAAGTTTGCGGTAGACCGATGTCGTCATGCGCTGCGGTTTGGCGCTACGTTCCGGGCAGCCTCCAGCTTAGAATATAGCGCTGGATAGTTGCGCCGAGCTTCTTCTCGCACACGTGCGAACTCGGCCCTCCCATCACGCAGGTAGGCGTCGATACTCTCCCGATTTGCGAGGTAAAATGCGACAGCCCCAAAGACCCGCTCCAAGCTGACGGCAGGGAACGATTCCACGATTTCATGCCGCAATCGGCGCCTCCCAGGAGGAATCCGGCAGCCTCTGGACCGCGCTTGTAAAGGCCCGTATCCGAGCATTCTCCGAGTGATCCGCCCACGATCAGCAACCAATATGCGACTCGTTACTAATTTGGCGGTTCACATCCGCGTCGGCCTCTCACGGCGTTTCTCCGGGCTACTAGCCGTTTTCGACGCGCTCCTTTATATCCGAGTACGCCGTATCGATGAGCCTGCTTAGCATTGCGGCGTTTGTGGCCATTCCGGGTCTTAGCTTCACATGGCGCATGAACTTGCCGTTGCCCTGCAACAAGCGGGCCGGATCCGGCAGCGCTGCGCCGTGAAAGAACCCCACGTTTACGTGCGAGGAGAATACATTGACGTAGCCGAAGGGCGCATCTCCCAAACATGCAACCGGATAGCCGTCATGCAAAAGCTCCCGGACTTCGTCCCCGCATTTTCGCATCACCTCAAACCACTGAAGCGCGATGGCTCCCAATTCACCGGCATGCTCTTTCATCCACGCATCGATGGCAGGATCCCGCTCGACAGCGCCGTTGAATCGCAGCAATTCCGTTCTCATTGCCGCTCCACTTTCTGCTTTCGAAATTTGTGATTACGTAGCACCCTTATCTCTCCTCCAGCAAAATCCGCCGTCTGGAACGGTCCTTCTTGTCCTGGGAGTGTCGCTCCCGGCTAACGCCACAGTCTTTTTATAACCCGGACCGTCCGTGACCGGCTAGTCGGCAAACTCGACATTGGGAAGTTGCGGCCCCCGGAGCCGGGTCAAGTTCTTGTTTGTGCGTCATGCGGGCCCCAGAACTAGTCATCTGCGCTGTCTTGCGCTGTTGCCGGCCAAGCCTTCATCGCGCTCTGAATTACCTGCCCCAGTTCCTTCCGACTCGCGCCGCCGGACGCGAGCACCGCCATTCCGTAAACGACTGTGGCTACAAAGCGGGCCAATGCCGCTGGATCGCTATCCTTCGGCAGATCGTGCTGTGCCTTCGCCTGCTCGAAGCGGCGGCGCAGGAGTGCCACTCCGGCTGTGCGATGTGCATTCAGAGCCTGGCGAACCGGCTCCGCTTCGTCGCCGCAGGCAATCGCGCCATTGACTGTAAGGCAGCCGCCGGGGTTGCGGGAACTTGCCTGCAGATCGGCGGCTCCCTTGAGGAGTTGCTCTGCCACCTCGCGGGCCGTGGGCTTCCCGAGCGCCGCGGCGACATAGCCGGCAGGTCCGGCTGCATAGCGTTCCAAAGCGGCGCGAAATAAAGACTGCTTGTCCCCGAATGCGGCATACAAACTGGGCCGGCTGATGCCCAAGGTTTCCGTCAGGTCGGCAACCGAAGTGCCTTCGTAGCTTTTCGTCCAGAACAAGCGCATCGCTTTCTCCAGCGCGGCATCGGCGTCGAATTCGCGGGGCCGACCCATGATGCCTTGTTCTTTCCTCACCCCAGCAATTTTCTTTTCCATTTTCCGCATCTCCAGCCCACCGGCTTAACATCTATACCAATAGGTACATAATATGAGATGCGCAAGCCGGACTCGGTGTTGCCTCTCAAAAGAAAGGCAGCAATATGAACGCGCAATTTGACGGAAAAGTCGCCCTTGTGACAGGGGGTAGCAGCGGAATCGGACTGGCGACAGCCAAACTCTTGGCAAAACGCGGCGCCACGGTGTACATCACGGGACGCCGCCAGAAAGAACTCGACGAGGCGGTTCGCGAGATCGGCCAGTCGGCAACCGGCATCCAGGGAGATGTCTCGCGCCTGGGGGATATCGACAAGGTTTATCAGACCATCCGCGAGCAGAAGGGCAAACTCGACATCCTCTTCGCCAACGCCGGCATCGGCGAATTCGCTCCGCTGGGACAGATTAAGGAGGAACATTTCGACAAGCAGTTCGATGTCAACGTCAAGGGCACGCTCTTCACGGTTCAGGGCGCATTGCCTCTGATGTCCGCGGGCAGCGCGATTGTCCTGAATGCCTCGTTGGTTTCCATTAAGGGAAACCCGGCCTTCAGCGTCTATAGTGCCACCAAAGCGGCGATACGCTCGTTTGCCCGCAATTGGGCCGTGGACTTGAAGGGTAAGGGCATCCGCGTCAACGCGGTCAGTCCGGGCGTCATTCCGACGCCGGGCTATCACACGAGCCTTGGGATGACGGAACAGCAACTGGACGACTACATCCAGTCCGTCACTCCGGCCATTCCGCTGGGCAGAACGGGAACCACGGATGAGATCGCCAAAGCGGTCGCGTTCCTCGCCTCCGACGAAAGCAGTTACATCACCGGCATTGAACTCTTCGTGGACGGCGGTCAGGGCCAGATCTAAGGAACGGCCGCCCTGGGCAGCTGGAAGGCAAGACAGCCGTCGTCATACCATGCGCCGCCTTGTCCTGCTACTTCGCGACTTGTTCCCAACTCGCGTAAGTGGCTCGGCAGGGTGGCGCAACGGGATTGGAAAAACAGAAACACTTTCGACCGTTTCGCTTTTATTGCACTCCACATAGATGTAAAGTCGTGCCGGACAAGGCATTCCTGGGCCATCGGTGGCCGCGAGCCTTACGGGATAATGGACGTACTTCTCGAAGCCCCCAGCAAGCCCAACAATCGTCCGCGTTGCTTTTTCCCTCGCCGAAATCTATCCTTCTGTTATGGCGCAATTATGGCGACTATAGGCCCATCGCCGCAGCGTCCGCTCCTGCGCCTGGGCGTGGTTGCGGTCCTCGCGGCCATCCTGGCGCTGCTGGCTGTCCAACAGTACCGCTGGAGCCTGGAGGTCAGCCGCGCCGAGCGGGCCCGCATCGAAGCCAGCCTGAACACTTCCGTAAGCCAGTTCCGCCAGGAGTTCTATCGCGAGCTGCTCCAGGTCTGCTCCGCTTTTCACCGCGAGCCGGGCGCCGAAGCGGACGACTTCTGGACCGGCTTCGCCGAAGGCTACCAGACCTGGGCACGCACTGCCTCCCGCCCGGACCTAGTCGCTAATGTCTTCGTATGGGAGGCCGGCCCCGGCGCGAGCTCCCGCCTGCTGCAGCTTCGTCCCGCGCTCAATCAGTTTGAGCCCGTCGAGTGGCCCGCGCGCCTGGAAGATCTTCACGCCCGGCTGGCCGGCCAATTGCACGACCGTCCCCAGCCGCCCGGCGCCGAAGCGCGCCTTTTTGCATGGACCCTGGAAGAGCAGTTCCCCGCCCTGGTGCGCGCGGTTTCCAATATGACCCGCCCGCGCTGGCGGCGCGACGGCGGCGGACCGCTTGAACCGCCGCATCCGTTGGGCTTCGTCATTGTCGAGCTGAATGGCACGGTGCTCGAGAAGAACCTGCTCGGCGAACTGGCCCAGCGCTTCTTCGCCGGCCCCGACGGCTTCATCTACAACGTCGCAGTCGTCGGTGGCGGCCCCGACGGCAAAATCATCTACCGCTCCGATCCGCAATTGACCAGGGAATCGCTCACTCCATCCGACGCGCGCACCCGCCTGCTGGCATCCACGCCGGCGGACTTCCGCGTGATGGCGGGCGGGCCGCCCGAAAGTCTTCGCCAGAGCCGCCGTGGTCCGGGCATGGCTGGTCCCGTAAGGGGTGGCCCGGTTTTTCGTACGCGCAGCGCTCTGATTCTACCCTCTCCGGCAGGCGAGCCTTGGCAGTTGTTGGTCAGGCACCGCTGGGGCTCGCTCGAAACCGTGGTCGCGGCCGACCGCCGCCGTAATCTACTGCTGAGCTTCGGCGTCCTTCTGGTGCTGGCCGTCAGTATGGCCATGATCATCATTTCCACGCAGCGCGCCCGCCGCCTGGCTCATCTCCAGATGGAATTCGTCGCCGGCGTCTCGCATGAGCTGCGTACCCCTGTCGCGGTCATCTGTTCGGCAGCCGATAACCTCGCCGAAGGTTTCGTCGGCGGCAAGGACCAGGTGAAGGAATACGGCGCCCTCATCCGCAACGAAGGGCGCCGCCTGGCCGGCATGATCGAACAGATCCTGCACTTCGCCGCGGGCCAGGCCGGACGCGCCACCTACGACCTGCAACCCGTGCAGGTCTCCGAAGCGATTGCGGACGCCCTGGCCAATGTCAGCGCCCTGCCCGCGGCCGAGGGCTTCACCATTGAGCGCGATATCGATCCGGACCTGCCTCCGGTGCGAGCCGATTTCGCCGCCCTCACACGCTGCCTGCAGAACCTTGTCTTGAACGCCGTGAAGTACGGAGGAGAAAGCCGTTGGGTGCGCGTTCGCGCCGAAAAGTCAGCCGCCAATGGCGAGCCCGGTATTCGCATCAGCGTCGAGGACCGCGGCATGGGAATCGACCCGGCCGACCGGCCGCACATCTTCGAGCCGTTCTATCGCGGCAAAACCGCGCAAGCCGCCCAGATCCATGGCGCCGGTCTCGGTCTGAGCCTTTCGCTCGACATCGCCCAAGCCATGGGCGGCCGCTTAACTGTAGCGAGCGAGCCCGGCCGCGGCAGCACTTTCGTGCTGGATCTGCCCGCGCCGTCCGAAACGGCCGAGCCGCTTCCCCGCACGGCTTGACTTTAGTCATGACGGACCGCCGCATCCTGCTGGTGGAAGACGAACCGGGTCTGGTGATGACCCTCGGCGACCGCCTCCGCAGCGAGGGCTACGAGGTCGAATCCGCCTCCGATGGGCCGTCCGGCCTGGACCAGGCATCCACTACCGCCTTCGACTTGATCATCCTCGACATCATGCTGCCCCGCAAAAACGGCCTGGACGTCTGCCGCGACCTGCGCCAGCGCGGCATCGCCACACCCATCCTGATGCTGACCGCCCGCGGCCAGACAGTGGATAAAGTCGTTGGGTTGAAAATCGGCGCCGACGACTATCTCACCAAACCCTTCGAGATGATGGAACTGCTGGCCCGCGTGGAGGTCCTGCTGCGCCGCGCGCCCCCTCATGCAGCCGCAGCCGGCACGGGGGACGTTTACCAGTTCGGACCTATCCGCGCGGATCTGCGCCGCACCGAAGTCCTGCGCCACGGCAAGCCCGTGGCGCTCTCGGCCAAGGAGTTTCAGCTTCTTCGCTACCTGCTCGAGCACCGCGGAACCACGGTCTCGCGCGAAACCCTCCTCAGCGAGGTTTGGGGCTACGGAGGCGTCACCTCCAGCCGAACCGTAGACGTCCATGTGGCCTGGCTCCGCCAGAAGCTGGAGGAAGATCCCCATCAGCCCCAGTGGATTCTCACCGTACACGGCCTCGGCTACAAGCTCGCCGGCTGATTTTAGCCGCCGCGGCATAACCTTTCACCCCCATGGAAACGTCTTCTATATTTGGAGTTGTTCCTCCGTAATGAAAATCACTCACCTCCGTTATGCGGCATTCTTTCTACTGGCCGTCGGTATAGCCTTCGCGCAGCAGCCCGGCCGGGCGCTGGGCGTGGTACAGGGGATCGACGCCAGCAACGGCCAAATCACTTTGCGTGCCGATGACGGGACCATATACAAGATCGTCCCCCAGAATGGCGCGCGCTTTGTGCGTGTCCCGCCCGGCGAGACCAGCCTGGCGAAAAGCACCCCTATTACCGCCGCCGATATCGACCCGGGCGACCGTCTGCTGGCGCGCGGCCAGGTTGGCGATGACAAGACTACGCTGACGGCCACGCTCGTGGTGGTCATGACCAAGGGCGACCTTGCCAAAAAGCAGGAGGCCGACCGCGCCGAATGGCAGAAGCGCGGTGTCGGCGGCATCGTCACGGCAGTCGATCCCGCCGCTGGAGAGGTTACCATCACTGCGCACACCGCCGAAGGGCAAAAGCCGCTCGTCATCGTGACCGGGCCGAAGACCGTCGTGCGCCGCTATCCGCCTGACTCCGTGAAATTCGCCGACGCCAAACCAGCCGCCGTGACCGACCTCAAAGTCGGCGACCAGGTGCGTGCCCTGGGCGAAAAGAGCTCCGACGGCGCCCGCTTCACGGCCGAAGAGCTGGTCGCCGGAACGTTCCACAACGTTGCCGCCACCATTTCCGCGGTCGATCCCGCTACCAACACTCTCAAGGTCACCGATCTGACCACCAAGAAACCGCTGCTGGTACACATCAACTCCGACTCCAGCATGAAGAAGCTTCCGGATTGGGCGGCACGCATGATCGCCGCGCGCACGAGTGCCGCCGCGGGCGGCGCACCGCCGACTGGCGCGAGTGGCACAGGCGGTCCTCCAGCAGCCCCACAGGGCGCGGGCGGCGGGCAAGGGCAGGGCCCGGGAGGTCCGGCAGGCGGCATGCATGGCGGCCGCTCCGGCGACCTGCAACAAATGCTCGATCACGTGCCGCCGCTCAAAATCGAAGATCTGAAGCCCGGCGATGCCATCATCGTGACCAGCACCGAAGGCGTCGACCCTGGTCAGATAACCGCCATCACGCTGCTTGCTGGAGTCGAGCCCATTCTCACCGCCGCCCCCGGATCGAGCCAGCGCGCCTCCATGCTGGGTTCCTGGAACATGGAAGTGAACACGGGCGGCATGCAGTAGTCAAACTCGCGACCCCAAGCCGATGCTTTCGTAGAACGACTGGAGACGTGTGCGGTAGCGCGCACCGCCGACTTCTACGATAGTAAGGTGGCGGGCGCCCTCGACGACCCAAAACGACTTCGGCTCGTGGGCGGCCTCGAACAGCTCACGTCCAGCGGTGTAAGGTACTCTGCGGTCGTCGTCGCCGTGGATGATCAGAACGGGCGCGTGCACTTGGGCGATTTTGCGGCGCGTGTCGAAGCCGCGAACGAACAGCGGTCCCAGCAGCGGCACGATCCTGCCCGCCATGTACGCTATGGAGGGGAACGGGCATTCCAAAATAACACCGGCGCAGGGCCGGCGGGCAGCCAGGTCCACGGCCACCGCCGAGCCGAGGGACTCGCCGTGCAGCACGATCTGCTCGGACCGGTAGCCCTGACCGATCAGGTAGTCGTAGGCGGCATCGGCATCGCGATAGAGGCCGCGCTCGGTAGGCCGGCCGCTGCTGCGCCCGTAGCCGCGGTAATCCAGGATCAGGACCGAAGAGCCTGACGCGACGATTTCGCGCAGGTGGCCGGGGCGGTAAGCCAGATTGCCGCCATTGCCGTGCAGATAGAGAGTCGCGATGCGGCTGCCGGGCGCTTCCAGCCACCAGGCGTGCAGTCGCACACCGTCGCTTGCATTGAGCCATACATCGCGCGCGCCCAATTTCGTTTGCGTGTCCCACCAGCCGTCCGGGTATCGGGTGGGCTGAAAAATGATAAGGCCAGCGACGAAACGGATCGCACCGTAAACCAGGATGGCGATGACTACGGCGATGACTACGGCGTTCAGTACAACGACGAAAGTCCCCACTACAAGCCCAGGTGCTCACGCGCGTAATTCAGGCATTGCTTGACGTTGTCCTCTTCCAGGCGCAATTGCGCGTCGTGGGCGAGGCCGTTCACCACAGGCAATGGCCGCTGGTCCCTGCGATCGCGGACCATGCGCAAAGTGCGCGCCAGGTAGCTGCCGCTGCGATCCGGAAACGTCACCCAATACTTGTCCGTGAGGCAGGGCACCTGGAGAGGATCGCGCGTGATCATCTCAAGGGTGATGTGCGCCTCCGGCCGTGCGGCGCGAATCGTATCCACGATGCGGCGCATGTCCAGCATACCCTCTCCGAGCGGCATTTCGGAGAGCAGAAAGCCGTCCGGATAAGGCGCCACGCCCATGTCTTTGACGTGGGAGGTGAAGGCGTAGGGAGCTAACGTTTCGACGGTGGCCATGGGGTCGTCAAGCAGCGAGATATTGTTGCCGGTATCGAGACAGACGCCCAACCAGCGGCTGGACTTCTCTTTCATCAGCGCGGCCAGCTCATCGGCGGTCCAGTCCTTATGGTTTTCGATGGCCAGAGGGAGCTGGTGCTTTTCGACGATGCGCAAAGCGGCGTCGATGGTCTCACGGGTTTGAGCAGTGGACTTACGCCAGTCCGACAGGCTCAAGAAGGTCTCGTAGCGGCGGCCGGGGATGCAATTGACGCGAAGGCAGAGCGCGCCCGCCTCTTTGGCGGCAGCCACGGTCTGCTCGAATGCGCCGGAGTCGTCCCTCGCGGGCAGGCTGCCGATGGCCTCGAAGTACATGCCCAGTTGCTCGGCGCGGGCGCGCAGCTTGCGGGCGTATTCCGGATCTTTGGAAGTCAACGGCATTTGGATGCCGCCGGCGCCGAGGTCGTTGGCATGTTCCAGAAACTCGTAAGTATCCTTGGGGTGGCCGAAGGTCATGTAGCAGGTGACGGCGATGCCCATTTTCGAGCGCGGGGCGGCGGAAAGCGTGCCGGCCGCCGCGGCGGTGAAGAGAAACATTCTGCGATTCATAATCGGAAGCTGCGCAGCACCTCGTCCCAGGGCTTGCGATAGGGCCGCACCAGTTGGGCGGATGCCTCGCGATCGCCGGCGATCTCTTCGGTGACGGGGTCCCAGCGGATCTTGCGGCCGAGACGCAGGGACATATTGGCCAGGTGGCACGGCACCGCCGCCTGATGCCCCTGTTCCACATCGGCGATGGGCGGCTGGCGGGTCTTGATGCAATCCAGGAAATTGCGCACGTGCAGGTCGAATTGTTGAGGCGAAGAACCAGGCTCTTTGAGAGGCGCGATCCAGGGCTCGGGCTTGGTCTCGGAGCGGGTCGGGCCGCCGGTTGGATGTCCCTCGAAAACCGGAATGGCATTGGCCGGATCGATCTTCATATCGGGGATAACCTCGTATCCCGAGCGAGCCACAACCATGCTGCCCTTGGTCCCGAAGAACTCCAAACCGATACCGGCCCGGCGGCCGGCGCTGGCTTCGCGGTAGGAATAGAGCGCGGTGAAGCCCGGGTACTCGAACAGGGCATCCTGCACGTCGGGAGTTTCGCCGTTGTCCTGGAGCGCGAAGCGCCCACCGCTGGAGGAGACCGCCAGCGGCCCCGCCACCCCCATGTACCATTGCACGATATCGATCTCGTGCGCGCCGAGGTTGGTCATCTGGCCACCGGAGTAATCCCAGAACCAGCGGAAATGGTAGAGGGCGCGATGCGGGTTATAAGGCCGCTGGGGCGCGGGCCCGAGCCAGAGATCGTAATCGAGATCGCGCGGCGCCGGGCCGTCGGGCGGGTCGCCGAAGCCGGGCATCACGTTGCGGAAAGCTCCCATGCGCGCGGAGATGACTTTGCCGAAATAGCCGCTGCGGGCGATCTCGCGGGCCTTCTGGTAGTGCGGTCCGGAGCGCTGCTGGGTGCCCACCTGCACGATGCGCCGGTAGCGGCGCGCGGCTGTGACCATCCAGCGGCCCTCCTGGATGAAGAGGGTCATCGGCTTTTCGACATAGACGTCCTTGCCGGCGGCGCAGGCCATGATGGCGAGCAGCGCGTGCCAATGATCGGGCGTGGAGATCACCACCGCCTGAATGTCTTTGTTATCGAGCAGCTTTCGAAAATCCCGATAGCCCTGGGCGCCGGGCCCGCAGGCAGCCAAGCCTTCTTCGAGGCGCGGCTGGTAGACTTCGCACATGGCGGCGAGGTCGACGTCTTTCTGATTTTGGAAATCGTGGACATGCTGATGGCCTATCAGGCCGTAGCCGATGAAGCCGACCTGCACGCGGTCGTTGGCGCCCAGCAATCGTTTGTAGGATGCGGCCGTGACCGCTCCCAAAAAGACGCGGCGAGACGAGTGCATGGGAGGATTTTATCATGGAGGATTTCATGACGAGCATGATTGCCCCGCCGGATCTTTCGGCAAGGCCGTTGCACCTGACCGTTGAACGCCAGATGATTACGCCGCCCGGTGCGCTGTTCCGAGCGTGGACAGAGCAGTTCGATGGCTGGTTCGCCGCGCCCGGGTCGGTATTGATGAAGGCGGAAGTGAACGCCGTTTTCTTTTTCGAAACTCATTTCGAGGGGATGCGACACCCGCACTACGGCCGGTTCCTCAGGCTCGAGGGCGATCGGCTGGTTGAGCTGACATGGCTCACGGCGGCAACCAGGGGAGCTGAGACGGTGGTGACGGTGGAACTCGCGCCTCATGGCAGCGGGACGAAGCTGCGACTCACTCACGCAGGCTTTCCGGACGAGGAGTCCAAAGATCGCCATGACCAGGCGTGGCCGAAGGTGCTGACGCATCTCGACCAACGGATGATGATAAGTATGTGATGAGCCGACGTCCGCTCTGCTGTGTTATGAGCCGGGCAACGCATCATCGACCCGTCGCCGTTTGGCGCGAGAAGGCGATGTTGCTGTTGAACGTGCGGAACCCGTCACGATGGCGGTGTCTGTGTGTCTTTCCAGTTCCCGGAAAGTGCGCCAGAAGATGGCCGTATTGACGCCGATCCGTCTCATGCGGATCTATTTCAGCGTTACCGAGCCGTGACCGTCAGGGAGCGGTTTCCGCTCTCGCCGCCGCTAGTCCACAGGTACATGCAAGCGTACGCTCGCCAAGGTCGCCAGGCTTCGGCGCGCCGCTCCAGCTCACGAGGACTGGTTAAACCCAGCGCCCGCAGCAGACCGATATCGCCGGACGGGAACGCATCTGGTTCGCCCAGCGCTCGCATCGCCACATATTGCGCCGTCCATTTTCCAATGCCCGGTACATCGCACATTCTGGCCAGAAAAGCTTTGGCGTCGACCACCCCCTCGAAGCTGATCTGGCCGTCGCAAACCGCACGGGCCAGCGCGCGAATGGTCTCAGAGCGTGCCTTAGGCATGCCTAAGCCATCCAGCCTGGCATCGGCTAGAACCTCGGGCAAGGGGAAGATATGGGTAAGACCGCTTGACCCTGAGAACGGCTGCCCGAACGCGGTTGCCAGCCGGCCTGCCAGGGCGGTGGCGCCTTTTACCGTAATCTGCTGGCCGAGAATTGCTCGGATCGCCAGTTCAAAACCATTCCAGCAGCCCGGCACACGCAACCCCGGATTTGCCTCCATGTGCATCGCCAACACCGGATCCGCCGCCAAACCCTGCGCGATAGCCGCCCAATCCGCATTCAGATCGAACATCGCCCGTATGCGCTCGATGATCGAGAACAGTGAGCGAGGATCGCCAAATTGAACGCGCACGGCGAGGCCGTTATTTCCAGCGTCGAGGGAGACCTCCAACCAGCCGTGACTGCCATTCCAGGAAATCGAACGGCGATAACTGCCGGACTCAACCGCTTCCACGCCGGGCGTGGCACGAGGCGCCAGAAACCGCAGCATGCCGTTCCAGTTGTAGGGCGGCCGGAAACGAAGGCGGAAGAAATACTCATTCTGTGGCAGCATACCGGTCTGTCGTGAGAGCCGCCGAATTTGCGTCGGCGTTCGATGATAGACCTTGCTGATCGAGGCGTTGAACCGCCGCACGCAACCGAAGCCCGAGGCCAGCGCGACTTCACTCATCGGTAAACTCGTCTCGTCGATGAGCTTCTTCGCGAAGTCCAGACGGCGTGTCTGTGCCACCGCGCTGGGCGTCGCCCCCAGGTGCTGCAGAAACAAGCGGCGAAGATGGCGTGAACCGACTCCCAGATGTTCCGCGAGAGCCTCTACGCCGCCGTCCGCCAAGCCGCTTTCCGCGATCAGCCGCAAAGCTCGCGAAACCGTGCTGGGAGTTCCTAACCAGGCCGGAGTTCCGGGCGAGCACTCCGGCCGGCAACGCAGACAGGGACGAAAACCCGCCTCCGCCGCGGCGGCCGCACTTGGATAATAGCGAACGTTCTTCTCTTTGGCGGTAGGCGCGGGACAAATCGACCGGCAGTAAACTCTGCTGGTGAGCACGCCGATAAAAAACTTGCCGTCAAAACGGGCATCGCGCGACAGCCGCGCGCGCGAACATACCTGCCAATCCAGCTCCATATCTGTCTCAACTCATGATAGCCGCTCCCGCGTGTGGAACTGGACGTTTTCGGACGCTTCCGACGTTGGGCGCCTGTCAGGTCCGGAAACGTCCAACCTGCAAGAGAGCCACGTCCGCTAACGTCCAAAACGGTTCAGTCAAGCGGTCTATGGTGATTCGTGAGGAGGCAGCATGAAATTCATCTGCATGACCGCGATGATTATAGTTGGCGCGCTCGCCGCGGCCGAACCTGGCCAGCAGCCCAAGTACGCGATAGTTACTCTCGGCACACTCGGCGGAACGACGGGCGCCGCTAATGCCATCAACAACCGGGGATGGGTGATGGGCGCCGCCAACCTGCCGGGGAACACCTCCGAACATGCCACTCTGTGGATTGACGGCAAGACCATTGACCTCGGCACGCTGGGAGGGCCCAACAGCGCAGTGCCCTGGACGGCCGTCAATAACAATCACGGTCTGATCTCGGGTATCTCCGACACGTCCATAGTGGATCCGCTGGGAGAGATCTGGAGTTGCGCGGAAGGGTTTTTCCCCAGCTCCAGCGGCCATACGTGTCAAGGCTTCGCGTGGAAAGACAACGTGATGAGGGCGCTGCCCACTTTGGGAGGCAATAACGGCTTTGCGGCCGGTGACAACAACTTCGGCCAGATCGTCGGCTGGGCGGAGACGACCTACCATGACCCGACTTGTATTCCGCCCCAGGTTCTCCAGTTTGAAGCAGTCATCTATGGGCCGGGACAGGAACAGATCCAGCCGCTGCCGCCGCTTCCCGGCGACGTGGACGGAGCTGCAACGGCCATCAATGAACAGGGTCAGGTCGTGGGCATCTCGGGGATTTGCGCGAACGCCATCGGAGGCTTGACCGCGGCCCACGCCGTGCTCTGGGAAAACGGCACGCCAACCAATATTGGGAACCTGGGAGGTGTCGCGTGGAACACTCCCACCGCCATCAATAACCGGGGCGCAATCGTCGGATTCTCCGACCTGCCGGGCGACTCAGCCGCCAACCCGAACTACCACGCGTTCCTGTGGACGAAGAACGGTGGCATCCAGGATCTGAACACGCTTCCGGGGGACACGATGAGCATCGCCTGGGGAATTAACGACCAGGGCCAAGTGGTCGGCCAGTCCATCGGTTCAGCCGGGAGCCGTGCGTTTCTGTGGCAAAACGGCGTCATGACGGACCTGAACACGCTCGTTCCGCAGGGCTCACTGAGTCTGGTTTACGCCAACGATATCAACTCGTCCGGGGAGATCGTGGGCGGAGCTTCTAACTCGACAACGGGTGACTCACCGGCCTTTCTGGCGATTCCGGTAAGAGCCCAATGACCGCGCCAATTCTCCTTTGACGTATTGTCATGCGCGATCGCATTCGCCATTGCGTAGAATGCCCGAAGTGCCTCACTCGATACCTGGTGGCCTTCAGTCCCTATGGCAATGGGTCTTGTGTCGTATTCACGGTTGCCGGCTTTTCGGAAGAATGCATACTCTACTGCTCCTGCGTGAGGCCACCCGTCTCGAGCCGATGGAGGTGGAGCGAGGTGAAGACCTACGCCGTCTCGAAACCGGCTCAGGATCGCGGTTACGGCACACCTGAGGAGATCGTGCCGTCAGGCGGGTTGAGAGCATCGAGTTCCGTCGTTTCCGTATGCGCCCGGGGGTCCAAATGTGCAAAACTTTAGTCGAGGGAGGCCCCCTACAATGTTCATTGCGAAGAAGCACATCTCGCGCCGCACCGTGCTGCGCGGCATGGGCGCAAGCATTGCTCTGCCGCTCCTGGACGCGATGGTGCCCGCGCAAACGCCTCTGCGCAGGACGGCGGCATCGCCTCGAAGCCGGCTCGCGTGTATTGAAATGGTGCATGGCGCGGCCGGCAGCACGGACGAAGGCGCCAGGCAGCACTACTGGAGTCCCGAAAAGGATGGCGCCGATTTCGATTGGTCTTATTCCCTGGAACCCCTCGCGCCGTTTCGGGAATATATCACGGTGGTCAGTGGCACGGATGCCCGTCCCGCGGAGCCTTTAACGCCTTCCGAGGACGGCGCCGATCATTTCCGGTCGAGCGCTGTGTTCCTCACGGCGGCGCATGCGAAACAGACTTCAGGCCCGGACGTTCTTAACGGCGCCTCGATCGATCAACTCTACGCACAACAGTTCGGGAACGATACGCGTTTGCCTTCCTTCCAACTTTGCATCGAAAACATCGGCTTGAGCGGCTCGTGCGGGTTCGAATATAACTGCATTTACTCGGAGACCATCAGTTGGGCGTCTCCAACCGATCCCCTGCCGATGACAGTCAATCCGCGTGTGGCGTTTGAGAATCTGCTTTCAGAAGCCGGCCGCGACCGGACCGCCCGGCGGCAGGCGGGGCGCAGCATTCTCGATGGAATCGCGCCCGATGCGAGCCGTCTTCAGCGAGGCCTCGGCGCTGCCGACCGCGGCCGGCTCAACGCATATCTCGAAGAGGTTCGCGCGATCGAGCGGCGCATCCAGACGATTGAGAAACAAAACGCCAACGCCAGGGAACGAGACTTGGCCGCCCCGCTCGGTGTGCCGGACTCGTGGGAGCAGCATGTCAAGCTGATGTTCGACCTTCAAGCACTCGCTTTTCGAGCGGAGGCTACGCGCGTCTCCGCATTCAAGATGAGCCGAGACACCAGCAACCGGATTTTCCCGGAGAGTGGCGTGAAGACGCCGTTCCATACCCTTTCCCACCACGTCGAGAGACCGGCGCTGGTGGAGGAATTCGCGAAGCTCAACCGGTACCATGTCGGCCTGGTTTCGTATTTCTTGGAGAAACTGAAAAGCACTCCCGATGGCGACGGCAACCTTCTGGATCATGCGCTGGTCCTCTACGGCAGCCCGATGGGCGATTCGAATACTCACAACCACCGGCGATTGCCGTTGTTGCTGGCGGGCCATTCGGGGGGTGCACTGAAGGGCAACCTGCATCGCTTGTGTCAGGCCGGAACGCCTCACGCCAACTGCTTATTGACGGTCATGCACAAACTCGGCGTGGATGTCGACAGTATCGGTGATAGCACCGGAGAGATCTCAATTTAGCGCGGGCTGTTGCGGCTCGAAGGGGGCGGCGGAACTTCCTGGGCGACATAAGGGGCGGGACGCGCATTGCAAGAGTCGCGAACGCGCTGGAGCACGACTTTCGAGGTCATCGGCTGCGTCAGCACCGCCTGGGCGCCCAGCAAGTCAGCCGCTCTCAGAATCCGGGGGCCGAGCGCTCGAGCTGTTACGATGATCTTCAGTTGACTCCTTCGCTCTCGCATTCTGCGAATGGTTTCCAGCCTTTCTCCTTCGGGCATTCCCACATGGGAAATGAGCAGGTCGATGGGATGCCGGTCGGCTTGCGCTAGAGCTTGCAGGTTATTGGGCGCCGTGAACACCTCATAACCGGCGCCTGCGAGGACCTTCCTCAGCCAATTGCGAACCGCAGGCTCAGGCTCAATCACCAGTATTTGTTGAACAGCCGATCTCACTGCCATCGTCACGCCGTCCCGACTGCGCGAGCTACCCACCGTCAGTACGACGGGAACAGCGTCGCCGAGCGGCGCGTTTGCCGGCACGCGAAAGTTCACTTGCAGCGAGCCCTTCGCCATATGCGGAGCCTCACCGGCGTAGATGATCCCGGCCGGTTCTCCACCGACCGTTACTTGCACCGGCAGCTTTGGCACGGGGTAATCGGCGATTCTGGGATACACGGAAATGCTTCCATCAATACCAGGCGGGATGGTCTCGCCTTCGCCGGTGGCATACAGCACCGCGATGGCGCCGCGCGCAGCGGGGTTGCGAGCCGAGTTACAGCAACCCGTTTCGTTCAGCATGGCGGCTTGTCCATTCCCGGAGGAATCCAAGGTAAACAGCGCGGGCGCGCTTTCCACGACGGGCAGCGTCACGGGAGCCGACCGCACGCCCTGGTACTCGACGACAACCTGTGTCGTCGAGTGGTTCGCAACCTCGTAAGGAACAATTGCGCTCACTTGCCCGCTCATACTGTAGACCATAGGCGCTGCGATGTCATCGAAGAAGACACGCGTTTCGCCGAGCGAGGTCGTCACCCTTCCGTCGGCGTCCAGCATAGCGCCCGTCAGTACCGCCGGTCCGACATGGGATGGAAATAGCACGACGATCTCACCAGGAGAGATCCTGCCGCCGGAATAGTCGGCTGCGTTCAGGACATCGCGTGCCGATAACTCAGGTCCGTCGGACGCCCCTTTCAGGAACACGCATAGGCACAACCAAAGTACAGTGAGTCGCATTTGATATTCAGGCTACCCGGCAATCTCCGAGGTTGCGGAGCATGGCTTTACTTTACATCTGTCTGGCTGCCTGCGCCATACCGGGCTGAGCGGGCACACGTCCGTACCGCGTTACAAGTGTATCGCCAGGTATTCCGGCGGGGTTAGTGCCTAGTACTGCACCACACTGGAATATTTCGCGCTGCCTGTCCTTCCGTGATAGAGTACAAAAGCCAGCTGAACAAAATACACTATGTCTAGCGGTTTCAGGAGGAAATAGGAGTATGTCACACGGAACACTACTCAAATTCGCACCGCTCGCGCTGCTCATCGCGGGCTCCGCTACCGGCCAACAGAATCTAACGGTTACTGTCCCGGCCACGTCCAATATTTTTGCCTCCGGACAAAGCGTCGCCTTCAGCGGCACGCTTCCTCCGGCAGTCAGTTTCCCTGCCGGATCGGTGCAAGCCATAAAGTTCGGGGCAGCCGGGAAGGTAACCCTCGGTGGTGGAGAACCTTACTCAGGTCCCGATGGTATTCCATTCCCAGGGGGAACCGACCTCACCTCGTTCAATGGTCTATCGGGCATCATTGCCTTGGACCGGGGCTTCTTCTTAACAGGTGTGTTCCTGAATGATTCGGTACCCGCCGGAAGTGGACCGCCCATCCTGAACTTCACCGACGCGGAAAATTTCCTGACGTTGAGCCCCCAGTTGTTTCAAACATTTTTCATTGGCAACGGCCTGACACGGACCACCGAGCAGGTGTTCTTCGTGCCGTCGGGAGCGACGCGAGTGTTCCTGGGGATTTCCGATGGATGCGTGCTGGCAGGCGGCCCTCCGGGATGCTATGAAGACAACGTAGGTGAGTTTCTCGTAGAAGTTTCGCTGCATCCTGTCACCAAAGCGCCGGTCAGCAAATAAGGGCAGCGACTTTTCCGGCTAAGAATCACAACCAGGACGCCGAGATCTGATTTTTCGTTCGGCGCCTCAGGCCGATCACGTACTGATGACCCTTTTCGGGGGCCAGCGCCAGGAAATCTTATGGGGCCTGCCATACGCGCTAATGGGCGGCGGGGACGGGTCGGGAAGGCGCGGAAACGCTAAGTTTATGAAATGTTTTGGTGGACCTGGTGAGATTCGAACTCACGACCTCTTTGGGCGTCTGGACTCCACGCGGACTCCAGATCAGGATCTGGCAGTGTTGTCTTCCGGCCCGAGGTGGAGGCAGTTCGGATTGTCGTCCGCCGCAGGAGACGAGATTTGGTCTCGTTCCGCAAAATCAATCACCCGATCGGTTGAAGCGCTCGCGCCAATCTGCAGTTGCTTCAGTCGATGCGGCGTCTATGGTGGCGTCCGCTTCCGCCTTAAGTCGATGGAGGGAATGCAGAATGTTCTGCCCACATCGTCGGCGCGACCTATTGCCTTCTTCGGTGTCAGGAGACTCAAATCCACACCATCGATCAGCGTCCATCCGGCAAGGCCCTCTACCGCAAGTGCAACGGTTCCCACGCGGGCGGCCCTCCTCCCAAGAATAGTCTCCGACGTGACCTCCGTGTGAAAGAGTAGATCCCTCTGGACACGATTCTTCGCCTAGGCTTGAATGGCAATGGCTACCCCATCTGGCTGCTTCGTTTCATTTGGCCCGCGCGGCGCCGGATGCACGAACTTCTCCATCAATGTTTCCACCATGGCATCCGTGATGGGCAGAAGTACCTTTCTAATATCTGACGGAACCAATTGCGGCCCGTAGAGGTTCAAGACCGGCTCGATGCTCTTGGTATTGGCAAGGGCACTCCTTAAGTCGTCCAGGTAGAAGGTGAGGGTCTTGGAATCGATCCACGGATAGAGTTTGCGGAGCTTTGCGAAGTGCGTATCGTAGTACAAAAAGGCGTGCTCTTCATCATCAAAAAGCAGGCCTATTATAATGCGCTCGCCTGTCTCGGGTGCAGGCTGATAACACAGCAAGCGGTTCTTGCCCACTGGCCTCAGTTTGCTCGCCATACTTCCTCTAGTAGAGCACGTATGCGTTCCGCCCGGTTTGCAAGCACATTAATGCTGTTGTCGCGCCAGTCAACAAACGGTAGTTCTTCAGCCACTGACCGAATGATCACTTCGATTCGCTGTCGCGGCATTGTCTGAATCTTTTGGATCGCATCAGCGGGTGGCACGGGCGGCTTGTTGCGCTTCAGCAGGCCTCCCAGTTCGCCGGTTGGCCAGAGCCTTCGCGGCTCCACTCGTGCGGACTCGATAGTCGGATTGCGCGCCAGTGTTTTGGACTTCTCGAAATCGATCATGGAGAGGAGGATTCTCCCGTCGTCAGCCGGAGAGCCAACGAGGTTGCCCATGTTCCGGTCGTCATTTTGCAAGCCATGCATCCACGGCGATCACCGCATACAAATCATTTCGGTTCACGATGCCATTCGCATTACGAAACCATGGCGCAACGTTTCTAATGGAGCATTCTACCTCTTCGACCCCGCACACAACTGACCATTGAAGTTGCACACCGCGGCCGCCGGGACTCGCAGTCCAGCTTCGGCGGGCAACAAGCAGCCAACCACCTCCGAGAAGGCGACATCGCCGTCACAACCCTTGACGTAGTAGGTTTTTCCATCTAACCCAGTCGCGGTCTGTGGGGCAGTGCTGTAAATGATGCCGGCTGGTCCTATCACCGGACTATCCAGTGTTGCGAGTGTGATCAGACTTTGTATCGTATGGCTCTTTCACATTGTCGAAGGCGGCCTACCCATCCCTGCGGATAAGTTGGCCGCGCCCAAGCAGGTTTTCGCCCAGTTCCTTGCGGAGGCGTTGCGTCCGCCGCCAGAGATTTCGACTCTGCCGTTCACCGCCGATCAGGAAGAGCAGGCTCACTTATTCGTGTCACTGCTGCTGCGGCCAATCGTGTGCCCCGCCACGGGAAAAGATCCGGCCAGGAGCATGGAGATTCGCTTCTTCGCGCCGGCCAGCCTGATGAGCAATCTGGATTTCGTGGAGGCTATTTTCGGCAATGGCGGGGACCCTTACCTGCCGGAAAACGATGCCGCGCTCG
>Ga0302326_10000290_pt1 | contig 145840 bp, 127 predicted proteins | sample Palsa_T0_3_FD_202264 | JGI IMG/M metagenome (GOLD analysis project Ga0302326, IMG submission 202264) | Peat permafrost microbial communities from Stordalen Mire near Abisko, Sweden - Palsa_T0_3 | ecosystem: Environmental > Terrestrial > Soil > Palsa > Peat permafrost | place: Sweden: Abisko... | reverse complement strand
TGCAAACGCCGGTGAAATTGACCACCTCGCGCCGATTTAAACTGACCAGGTTGCGCCGGTTGAAATTGACCACCCCGCGCCGGCCCAAATTGACCACCTGAAAGGAAGTTTTTTAGTTCATGCTGTCGGGCCCATTTATCGGTAAGTTTCCCGGAAACTTGAAAGATAGATGGCTAATAAAACGATCAGCATGATCAAGATCCGACAGATCCTTCGGCTGCACACCCAAGGGCATAGTAAGCTTAAAATAGCCATGCAGACTGGCGTGGCGCGTAACACCCTGAAAAAATACCTGGCCGCGTTTACTGCCAGCGGCTTAAGCTTTGAACAGATCAACGTATTAAGCGATAAAGATCTGGAGGACATGTTTGTTAAGCCCGAAGACAAACCCCTCAATGAAAAGCTTCAGACGCTATTCAGCCTGTTTCCCGGCATTGATAAAGAGCTCAAGAAAAAAGGCGTCACCCGCCAGATGCTCTGGCAGCAGTATCGACAAGGGAATCCGAATGGGCTGGGCCTGTCGCAGTTCAAGCAATACTACGCGCAGTGGAAGGCGCAAGTTAATCCGACGATGCATATGGAACATAAGGCGGGCGACAAGATGTACATCGATTTTGCCGGAGAAAAGCTGCACTACACTGACCCGCAGAATGGTCAGCCACAACCGGTGGAAGTCTTTGTAGGCATCCTGGGGGCCAGCCAGCTGACCTACGTGGAAGGGGTGATGACCCAGCAAAAGGAAGACCTCATTGCCGTCTGTGAGAACACGCTGCATTACTACCAGGGCGTACCGGCGGCCATTGTGCCGGATAACCTAAAAAGTGCCGTTACCCAAAGCAGCAAATATGAGCCGACACTCAATGAAACCTTTGCTGACTTTGCCAGCCACTATGGTACTACTGTCCTTCCCGCCCGGGCCTTCCGGCCCCGGGACAAGGCCCTGGTGGAAAACGCGGTGCGCCTGATTTACTCGCGCATCTATGTTAAGGTCCGCGCCGGCCGCTACTATAGCCTGGTCGAACTGAATGCAGCGATCCGGGAGGCGTTGGAAGCCCATAACAACGCCTTGTTGAGCGGTCGCAACTATAGCCGTCGTCAACTGTTTGACGAAATAGAACGGGCGGCCCTGATGCCCTTGCCTGCCTTGCGGTATGAGCTCAAAAAACAACTGTTTGCCACCGTGGCTAAGAACGGGCATGCCGCGCTGGGCCCCGATAAGCATTATTACAGCGTTCCCTACCGGTTTATCGGTAAGAAGGTCAAGTTGCTGTACTCCCGCCACACGGTGGAGATCTATTACAACTACGAGCGTATCGCCCTGCACCGGCGCAGCAAAAGCCCCTACCAGTATACGACGGAAAAGGAGCATCTGGCCTCTACGCATCGGTTCGTCAGTGAATGGACGCCGGACCACTTCGCCGAATGGGCGGGCAGTATCCATGAAGATGTTCGGCTGTATGTGCTAAAGGTGCTCGACCGCAAGCAGCACCCCGAACAGGCCTACAAATCCTGCATGGGGATACTCGGCTTCGCCAAAAAGGTGGGTCATGAACGGCTGATCAAAGCCTGCCAGCGGGCACTGGGATATGGCGCCTACAACTATAAAACCATCCAGAAGATCCTGGAACTACAACTGGATCAGAAAGACGCGCCGGACGAAACTGACCAGCTCTCCATGCCGCAGCACGACAATATCCGCGGCGGCCAGTATTACCAATAGTCATTTATTACCAAACACTTATAAAACAAACATCATGAACGCAGCCACGCTGAACAAAATGTACTCCATGCGCTTAATGGGCATGTACCTGGAGTTTAAAACCAGCCTCGAATCGGGCAAAACAGAAAACCTGACCGCCGACGAGTTCATCGCCCACCTGGTAGAGGCCGAGTGGGACGACCGGCAGAACCGCAGCATTGACCAAAAAATAAGACATGCTCGCTTCCGCTACAAGGCCAACCTCGAGGATATTTACTATCACAGCGACCGCAACATCGACAAGAACCAGTTGATGCGCTTTGCCGACTGCAGCTTCATCGACAAGGCCGAGAGCATCCTGATCACCGGCAGTACGGGCATCGGTAAGAGTTATATCGCTTCAGCCCTCGGCCACCATGCGTGTGCCAGGGGTTACCGGGTGGTCTACCACAACATGCCCAAGCTCTTCTCCCGGCTCAAAATGAGCAAGGCCGACGGCTCGTACATAAAAGAAATTGCCAGAATAGAGCGGCAACAGCTACTCATCTTAGACGATTTTGGACTCCAACCCCTTGATGCGCCCAGCCGGACGGCCCTGATGGAGCTGGTGGAGGATCGCCATGGCAAAAGCGCTCTGATCATCACCTCTCAGGTCCCGGTCAGCAAATGGTACGATATCATCGGCGAACAAACCATCGCCGACGCCATCTTAGACCGGATCGTCCATAACGCCCACCGCCTGGAACTGAAAGGAGAATCCCTTCGAAAAAAACGAGCGGTCGAAATCGAAGCAATAAAGTAAATTTACCTAGGTAGACGCCAAAACGACATCAATTTTTATGAACCGCCTGAACAGACATGAACTGAAAATCTTCGCCAGCAAAACAGGTGGTCAATTTGCTTCGGCCTGACGTGGTCAGTTTGATCGGCGTGCGCATTTATAGGCAGCAATTAACAATATTAACGCTTTCTTGAAGGTGCTGAAGAATCTCGGCCGACGAACCTGACAATTCACCAAACGCGAGACTAGGTAAGCGCCCAATCTCTATATTGCAATAGGGTTGGGCCTACTTATTCCCTTGTGTTTGGCCATCGAAAGGTGGGGGTCTTGTCAGGACCCGTCGGACATAGGCAGGTAGGTCCCAACCCTATTTTATTGCTTTCCCTGGGTCGCCCGGGGCCTTCCTGCCGCCATTTGTTATCGCATTGCTGCCCTAACCATTAAATGCAGTAGTATGTCACACTTTCAACAACACAGGGAATTCTTCAACAAGCCGATCTATCTATCGGAGGAAGAAAAGAAGGCGCCGCTCGATGTGATCAAGGAATTCTTTGCCGATTTCAGCCTCAGCGAAGTCCGGGAGATCCACGAACAAATAGATCAGGCTTGCCTTGCTACAGACAGTCATCCGTTTGACGAACCGGAGGAACGGGATCAGCTCATGTACTTCAGGAGAAAAGAGGAAAAAGCTTTAGAAGCAGCCTTACAGCTTCTGGAACAAAAACCCACCCCGCCTACAGGAATAGTGCAGCAAACAACGGCGCAGACCAGTGTCGCCACAAGCCAGGAAATTGATCTCGATGACCTACAGTACAAGGTTGTTGACATCCAAAATAAATTTGCGGATGTAGTCTTGTCGGTTGTCAAAGCGGCCTCAAAAGCGTCAATGCGTCGACTGGGATTGTCTTGATCTACCGCCCTTTTGGGAGTCGGAAGTAAAAGAACACACTTCGCAGGGTGCCTATTATTGGTTGATCCGGGGCTCAAAAATGCCACTATGTTCAAATCCTTCACGGATGCCGATTGTCGTCCCGATGGTGGGCCAATAATAGGTAGACTGCGAAGCGCCAAAGCCGGGCCGGGTACCCGGCTTTATTCTACTGTCCATCGGCTGCGGCTGCTTGCACTCTGCCCGGTTTTATTGATCCCTCACGGCCTTCTGCATAGCTTCCTCCATTTTCTTTCGGCCGGTCGGACCAAGAGTGGAATCGAGGCGATTCCAAGCGTCCTGGTAGGTTTCGTAATAATACCGCCTATTACTCGCCGCGGTGGACTTCTCTATATAATGCTCACTAAGGCTATAAAGGTAAGTGCAAACCAAAAACAAGACTGCCCAACCGAATAGTCGCCCAAAAATTATCCGGTAATAATAATCTGCATTATCCGCTGGAAATAAAAGCAACCGGCGCTGGTGGATAACGTTTTTGGGCTGCGCCGCCAGGATATCGGACACTTTTTGAAAAAATTCAGAGTTCTGTCGGGTAATTGGCCCGGTGTCCGTGGCCGGCACAGTCACCTTATGGTTTGTTAGGATTTCACTGAAGGCCTCAACTTTTTCTCCTGTTTCCTTTACTCGCTTAGCGAGCTCTACAAGTTCGAGATTTGTATCTTTCTGGTCTTGGGCCAGTTCGGTAATCGCGGTTTCCAATATTTTCAAATCCATAAATGCTTTTTTCTGAGTTTCATTACTATAAATGCATTCCCCTTCGTTTCCTCTGCCGGCGGCGCTGTTCTTCCTCCTCCCAGGGATCATAACTTGAACCGCCGCCGCCTCCTTTCATATGCTTCGCTTCATTCCGGAATAAAATCCCAATAGCTCGTTCAGTTGCCGAATCGCTCGCTTTTCCAAGCTGTCGAGCTATTACCTGCTGGGGACGCTTTTTGAGCGCAGCTGCCACTTTATTGCGAGCCTGCCGACTATCTTGTTCCCTTTGCTGCCAATATCGAGGCACCTGGCGGAGAAATTCCCGTTGATTCTTCGCCAAGGTTTTCTCAATAGTTCCTAAGGAATAACCAACCTCACTTCCCTTGATCCGTACCTTTTTATCGTCCTCGAAAGCAATACCCCTTCCCTTGTCGACTTGATATCCTTTTTCGCGGATCTTCCTTTCGAATTCATGATAATTCCGAGTGCCTTTAAGGGCTTGCTGAATGTTCTCTCGCAGCTCCTCCTTCCGGGTGTCCTTGCGAGGAATTTGCCTTTCCTTCGCGGCCAGAAAACGGCGGGGACTTAAGACTTCCTGGAGGTTATATTCTTTTTCCAGACGGCGGCAAAGTTCCGCTACCCTTCGGTAGCTATTGGAATCATTTACCACCTTTCCCTCGTACCCTACCCTATTGGCGACAATATGGATGTGGGGTTGCTTGGTATCCTTGTGAAGGACGCAGATATATTGGTTTTTTTCAAATTGGAATTCTTTCGCCGCTTTCCTGGCAACGCCCCGCCACTGTTCGTGGCTCAACTGATCTCCCTGCGCCAAGCGGATCGCCAGGTGAAGGACCGGCTTTTCGACGTTCTTGTTCAGCCGACGGACGTCTTTGAATTGCTCTGAGAGTTCGTGCTTATCCCCAAAACAAAGATTGTAATCCAAAACTTCCGCCCGATTATGGTGCTGAACCTCCTCCTCCCTGGAAAGTTGTGCCTTTTGCTCTTCGGATAATTTCTGCTTATCTTCTAAGCAATAGGTGAGACAGTGATAAAAAGACTTTCCAATCATTACTTTTCCGATCATTTTAAATATGCTTTTATGTCTTTTGCCAGCTGCCGGACGGCGGCCGCATCGTGTTGCAGTGTGGCACGTTCGACGGCATTCAATTCGTCCTGCCGGTTACGCTTGTATGCGACCTGGTTCATGTTTGCAGCCAGGTGATTAAGAGTTCCAGTTAGCAGCAAAACTTCCTTGGGAAGCACTCGATCGGTCCTGTCAATTTTTCCGGTCAGCCCCATCTTGCGCAGATATTCAGATACGGAAAGATTCGCCGACTTGGCGTTCCCCTCGATGGCTTTGCGCTCGATAAGTGAACACTTCACCCCCAGAAGTTGGTCCTTCTTCACCGCCTTTTTGGGGCGACCGCCTTTCTTTCTCGTATGGTTGATTTGCTGTTGCATGGTGCCGTCTCCTGCGTTTTCCGAATGCGAAGCATGAGGAAAACGTCCCCCTGAATGCGAAGCATGAAAGGGGGCCAGCGGTTTCGGTTATACCGAAACATAGCTGGCTATTCGAACTTCATAGAGACCTGCCTTTGGACGATGTCCGATTTTAGAAAGGTCTTTTGCTCCAAAGGGCATGAGGTTTTAGTTTGTCTGTCTGCTGTAAATAATCATTGAGGTCTTTAGAAGGGGCGAATTGATGACTTCGATCTTGGTACCGGTTTCCCCATCTTAGAGCCATGATAGTACTCTCTCTGCCGGCTAGATCGTTGTCCAGAAACAGATTTATCTGACGGTGGTTTTCCAGCTTCGAACGCGCTTTTTCCAGAAAAGAGAGAGAGTTGAGGACCAGAAAATTTGTCAGGCTTCGTTCCTGAATCTCGAGTGCTTGAAAAGATAAAAAGGAAAAAAATCCCTCGAACACAGCCACCTGGTCGAAACCCTTGTCAAGGAACGTGAAGTCCTTTGGAGGGCTGCACCATTTAAAATTCGTGTTACGTAACTCATATCCTCTGGACCGGTTTCGAAATCCCAGGGCGGATATTTGCCTCCCATAAAGCGTGAAATCGACTTGCTTACAGTATTCCTGAACCAGGTCATTGGGAATTTTTCGGCGGGTTAAATAGCTAATTAACTGCGGCGATTCTACTGGTTTAACGGACATTATCTTGATCGGTGAAGAATCGTTGGCCAGGTCGATTTTGCGTTGATTTGAAGGTTGGGAAATTTGCTGTTGAAAGGAGGAAATCGGCTCCAATTTCGCGAGCAATTCCCTGACGCTACACCGGAAAAAAAGAACTCCGAAATCGACAAGGTTGCCGCCTTTTCCCATGCCGTGATCGTACCAAAGGTTGAGCCTTTTGCTCACCTTTAATGAGGGGGTATTTTCAACTCGCAGTGGGGACAGGTACCAATGATCGTCACCCTTAACAAAATTTGGGTGAAAGCCGATTTCGGCCAGGTACTCGACCAAGTCCTTTCGATTGGCCTCGCTGCAGCATATTCCACTTTGCATAGAAATTCATTTTGGGTTCCGTTAATAAAGTAAAGTACTCTTCTTACTTGGTTACCTTGGGCTGGTGAAAAGGGAAATGAAAAGTAAAAAAGTAAGATCAAGTAAGTAGTTGGTAAGATGATCCTTACTTGTAGAATCGATTGCCTGCTCGTTGGTTATACAGAAAAAGTAACATAAGTAAGACCGTTTTATTTTTCGTTTCGGAATTTCAAATAATAGGCTTTGATCGGGTAGCCTTTGTCTTTTGCATAGCGGTTGTCTCGGGTGTAGCCCAGGGTCCGTAAAGCCTTTCCCAATTGAATATTAGAAATCTTTATCATGTCGTTGGTAACCTCCTTCAGGCCGATCTCGATCTCGCCCGTGGTCCGGAAAAGATCATGATCTTCTCTGGTGCCGGGCTCGTAGTATTTTAATATAAGTTTCATCTCAGGGGTGACCAGGATAAATTGCCGGTTTTCGGACTCGTTCTCGGCCACTTCCTCCGCTGTCACGTCGCAAGAAAAGCCAGCTTTGTAGAGCGCATAGGCTTGCGCCCAAGCATCGTCAATTTGGATTATAGTGGAATAATTCCAGTCGATTCCTTGGATCTCGAACGGGATCCACTGGACATTGCCGGTCGGGTCAGTCAGAAATTCGGTCATATTGGTCGAGCCGATGAAACTAGCCCGCCGTGTAATCTTTTTGGCCTTTCGTTCGAAGGGATGGCGTTCCTTTACAAAGGACATGCTCAAGATGCTTTTAAGGGCGTTGATCTCAACCCGGGTAAATGTGGCCAACTCGTCTAGGTTGATGATAAAATTTTCGGTGAGGGCAATGAGGCTGTCCTTGTCAAAGGAGATGTTTTCGGTCACGTAGTTCCTTAATGTCGGCGGACAGAGAAAACGAATAAAGGTCGTTTTCCCGGAATTCTGTTGCTCATGGACCAGGATGATTGCGTTTTTATTGCAATATGAATCCTCCAATGCACACTTGACCGCCCGGACCATCCATTTTTTCAAATGTCGTTCGAAGCGCTCCCGGTTGACCGCCTTGACATGATCGCAAAGCTGTTTGATGGTATCCGGCTGGCCAACTGTCCATGCCGGCAGGCTCTGGAAATAGGCAAGGAAAGGGTTATATCGCTCGACAAAATCAGACTTTAGAAGGTAGATCAGTTCGTTGAGGTTTGCCCTGAATCCCTCCAGTTTAAGCTGCCGGTAGATATTATACTCGTTGAGGTCTTCCCACGAGGAGTCCGTTTTCCGTCGGAATTCGATACTGCCGGTTATCTCGTTTGCCCGGAAGTAGAATTGTCCTGACAGGTACTTTTCGAGCCTGAGATGCTCCAGCTTTTTATTGAGTTTAACCATGGCGACGCTCATTTAGCCAATTTCCTTCGAGGGTTCAGTTTTTCTTGTACCGCTTACGATTTTCCCGCATCCGGGCCATAGGATCGGTCTTTTCCGTGGTCTTATGGAATTCCTCCACCCAGGCCAGCAGCTCGCCTAGCTTGATGAGGTAACCTTTACCAATCTTTGTGGCCGGCAGGTTCCGGTGATGGATATAATAGCGGACCGTCCCGACGGGTCGACGAACGATCTCGGCGGCTTCTGCCAGGTCCAGCAGTCTTTCGGTACCGATGGCGCTTTTCGGAGACGGCTTTTGCGTGGCATCGGCAATACCGTCCACAGTCGTTTGCAATAATTCCAGTTTGGAAAGGATCAGCTCAAAAGGGTTGTTTGTTTGCATATCAGTTGCTTTTTATCGTTATCAACTGACCGCAATTAATCAAAAAAGACCCGTTTAATTTGGCAGATTAGGGAGAGAAATCAGGCAGTGAATGACTTGCCTAATAATCTACTGCAGTTTGCTTATTTTCAGTGCTTTCAATTTGGCGAAGGATTGCTTGTAATGTCGGTCATTCCTAAATTCCGACAAGAAAGTCTTGAATTTTCCTATGGCGTTGCCAGAGTGCCGGAGGTAGGCTTCAAATATTTGCTCAAGGCTGTATTCCTTTTTAAAGTACTGATGCTGGTAAAAGAAATCGATCATGGCAGCCGCGGTCCCGTTAAATCCGTACGGGTTTTTCCCGTTTGCCAATTGGGCAACCGGAGAGAAAAGCTTGAAGCTAAAGCCCGCTTCCTCGATTTTGGCCTCGATAAAGCCAAGGGTATTTGCCGGATACCCGTCCGTGGGGCGAAGCATTTCCAGGAATGCAGGGGTCGGGGGATCTGCGGTCGGGAATTCCGTGGCTGTTTCTGGTAAGTCTGCTGTCTGGCCGTCCGCGGTTGGTTGAAGGGAGCTGGTTAATATTGCAATTCTCTTTTCAACCGCCCCTAGGAATTCCTTCCGGTTTTGCTCATCAAGCGCTTGCACCTTTGCATAGTATTCGTATTTCTTCATACTATTATGCTTTCGATAGCAAAATAATAGCTCGTCGTCGGCTTCAGGTGGTGGGGGTTCTCTATAAGCGACTGGATGCTCGAGAAGTAGTTCACGACATCGAAGTAATAGAGGCAGTTTTTGCCCTTCAACGTTGCCCAGGAGTTTGAGAAGGAAGCTCTTATTGAAGGTCCAAAATACGTATTTGGCTAGGTCTTCAAAGTGATTGGTATTCCAAAAGGACTCCTCTTCAACCGTAATAGGGGTGCTAATGAGGGAAATGCAATTGCCAGTTCGAAGAATTTGTGAGATGTATTGCCTATACATACCCAACCGCCGAAAAAATTTGCTGTTGGCTCTGCCTTCGACAGGAATCTCGTTAAGATAATATCGCCGGGAAAGATAAATGGTAAAAAAGCCGATGGATTTATTCTTGGGCATTGATAAGGTCTTAGAGCAATGTGATATGGAAGATAAGAAAATAGCAACTATCGTTGCAAGTCCACAGTTAGCTTCGTCTTTCTCGCAATTTTTTTAGGGCATGCAATTTTCGCTGTAACAAATTGCTTGTCAGTCATTTAATAGCGAAAAGTGACGTTCAAATGGGAATCGCTAAGACATGAAGACGCTTTTGCATATTTTCGTTCAGCTTTCAAACCCAATTTATTTATGGGTCAATATGATACGCAAGAGGTCTGTCTCAATGGCCACCAAACAACGGATAGCTATTATTCATCTCCTGAATTTCGAAAGAAATTCTGCGATCGCTGTGGAGCACCAACAATTCATGCGTGTCCAAATTGTGGCAAAGACATTAAAGGTGACTACTTTGTGGAAGGTGTGTTTGATTTCTCTTCTACACCGGTGCCCGATGTCTGCGAAAATTGTGGAAAGGATTTCCCCTGGACTGAAAAAAAGAGAAAAATTGAAAAATCTTCGAAAGATGACAAATCCGATCCTACATTTTTGCTCCAAATAATTTGTGAAAGATTTCATTTAGTAGCTAAGCAACTTCGTCAAAGGCATGCTGACAGGCCTACCCTTGATATTGCAGATGAATATGATGTTCAAGATTTACTTCATGCCTTGCTAACAATCTACTTTGACGACATTCGACCAGAAGAATGGAATCAAAGTCACGCTGGAAAATCCACCAGGGTTGACTTTCTGCTAAAGGAGGAACGAATTGTGATTGAAGTCAAAAAGACCCGCGCGACTTTAAACGCAAAACAATTGGGAGACGAACTCATTATTGACATTGCGCACTATCGAAATAATCCCGACTGCGAAATATTATATTGCTTTGTTTACGACCCAGAGGGCTACATAAGAAATCCAATCGGATTTGAGAATGACCTAAGCAAAAAAGAAGAGGAGTTTAGAGTCCTTGTTTTGGTTGTACCCAAAGGGCACTAGCTCTTCATATCGAAGGCAGAGGGAAATTAAGAATATTGATATGCCATCATCAGAGATACTACTAACCACTATAAGGTTGCCTTTGATCAAAAGTGGCTAATAAAATATGCCTGCGGCCTGGGAGCTCACGACATCTATTCAGATACAAGGAGTCATAAAATTAGGCAAAAGAAAATCATTATTGAAATGCTGACAGAGCCTGTCCAAGAAAGGAATAGAGCGTACTCTTCAAAATACTTTACTCATATCTTTATTTGGGACAAGTTTTCTGAGAGAATTTACATGGTTGCCCCATACTATAAGAAAATTGCTGATTACCGCGAGAATAAAATCTTTGCAAATCACTTGCCAGTGAACTGTAATCCATGACAATAAGGTCATCAAATTAAGGTTTATGCATCCAACTCCCCCGCCCCGGAACCTGGCGCATCTCGACCAACTAGGAAGTCGGCGAAGCCCAGGGATTGACTCATTTGTTCGCGTTTTTTAAGGCATTAATATGTTCAGGCGATGTCTCGACAATATCTTTTACACCCTCGAGAAGACCGCTCGATACCACGCCAACAAAGCCACGATAACCGTAAAATATTGTCTTGGCAATTGTTATGGAGCTGTTACTTTGAAGGGTTGATTTGACATCTGCGTCAGCTGAAATAATATTGACAACGTCGGCCTTAAGCTTCACATCCCTGTTATCATTTGAAAGAAAGGTAAATGTCAAGCCTTCCGAACCCAAGACCTGGCTGATAACAATATTGTCCTTTTCGTTGACCTGGTCTTTGCAATATTTGATTGCTTTTGTAAGATATAAATATTCCTTTGCCCTAGAAATGACTCTTATAAATGGGTTGACTAGGGTGATTTTTATTTTCTTGACGGATGAGTCTTGGAATGCCAAAGTCAAATTCAGTTTCTTAATCAGACCCGGGTATGCCACCAGTGAGATAGAAGTAGGATTAGTTATCGTAAAGTCCTCGTCTAAAGTAGCCACATCTCCATTAACAACATCGGAAGCCACAAATTTGGCTACTGAATCACAGTCGCTACTGAATGCTACAACTTCCTCAGCACCACTGTTGAATTTAATGATTGTAGCAGGGGGCATAATATCATTCGGCGTACTAAAGGGCACGAATTTGTAAGTCTTCATATATTGATCCAGTGGCTGGCGAGATTTGGAAATTACCTGCTTAGTTGTATGGCAAGCAGAGAACGCAAGGTAAATCGAGATAAATGCTAGGAAATGAACGGTTGATCTAAGCATAAAAATAAATTAGTGGTGAAATATTTTTTGCAACCTATTGAAAGCATTCGGGAATAATCGTTTGTTTTCATCGCTTTGAAAGCTCTGCCAGAGAAGTTGTTCAATATTCGCAGATCTGGCTGCCATGCTCGGGTGAACCCCATCTGACTCCATTACCGTCCCAGAAAATATATCAAATAAATAGTCCCAACCCGGCGCCGAAAGAGCTTGTGCAACAGCATACGGGTTTGTCTCATTACTCTGACCGGTCCGCAGAAATGTCTCATTAAAATTTATTTGTTCTCGCGCAGCAGGTGATAGCTCTGCGGTAATCAGAAATCCAACCTCATCCGCCCGCACTTCTTGCGCCATCGTTATAACATTAGACTCACCGTCAAAATACAAATGAGCAGTCTCGTGCGCAAGGCAGAAAGTCAATAGATCTTCGAATTCGTTTGCCATCTGATATTTTCCGAGGTTCGCCATGGCATTGCTGAATCTCTTTTGTATGAGCCTCATGTAAGAGTTGGTCACTTGATTCCAAAATCCCGAATTGCTATTATCTTGGCCCCTTAAATCTTCCAGAATGCCACCTGAGAACTCCTGAATAGGACGGTTTGTGAGTGTATAGTTGACAATTTTTTGAAGGAACCCCACGTTTACGTTGATATAGGCCGAGTCCGGCCCCCTTGTAGCAGAAATAAGCCTCTGCGGAAGGGGTCTTAGCTCAAACTCTGGATTTGGAATACTTGCGTCGTATCTTAAAGAATCGGAATACTGCGGAAGCTTTTTGAATTGTTTAAGGATTTTCTTTTCACGTTCATATAGGTCTTTCAAGATAAATGCCTCTTCTTCTCTTGATAGGGTTGGCCTGTATGAAGCAGTATCGTTTTGATTATTTTTTACGGAAAGGTTTGTAAATAGAGCATGGGCATAACGGTCGATTGATAAAGGGAGTGATTTGTCTAAAACCCCAACCCGGGTGATATCCTCATTAGTCATTGGAGGAATTCCCCTGCCTTGAGCAGTCTTTACATTAAATCCTATGCCTATTTGCGACCTTGAGGACGGAAATCCGCTATACGGATATTGACCTTCGGAATAATACTTGTTATTAATGAAATACTCTGGCTGGCGAGTGTAAAATAGGCGAACGCCGAAAATATAAAAGAACACTGAATAAGAATAGCTGGAAGTATTCATCCTTCCGCTGCCGGCACCGCTATAAATGATCGTTTTTTGGCTTCTTTTGCCGTCTTTAAAAAACTTTTCTTTGAAGTTCCAGTTGAGATCATAACCTCCAGCAAGACCAAACCCATATTGTCGTTTGTCACCAAAAACATACTCGAGCGATCCGGCCACTCCAGCATTAATTGCTCTAAAAGTATACATACCCGAGTCGCGAAAATACCTTATCCCGTTGCGGCCAAAAGGGGTTAAGGTTACCCCGGAAAGCAAGTGTCGTCTAAGGTCGCAGGTTAGAGGGAGATAAAAGGAAAGGTCTGGGAGACCGAAATATGGCTTTTCCTTTATGGAGGGGTCATTGTATTTCGTCAAGCCCTGTGATAAGAAACTTGACTGGGAAAATGTAGTAAAGGGAATTAAAAGCAGAATCCAGAGTAGCCTTGAAAAGTGGCGCTGGAAAAGGATACTCGGTTGTTGCATATACTTACAAGGTACACATGCTGGCAGCCGAAAAAAAGGGTGATTTTCACGTTTTTTAGTTCGAGATTTTTGCTATACTTGTGATGAACTGAAGATCAAAAGGAACTAGATAAAGATATTTCGAGGCTTGGACCCCCATTATGGCATGAAATCGCTTTAAGAAGTCTTATATGAGGATCTCGACTTCAAAGCCAGTCTCATCAATTCCTTGCTGGTATGAATTGTGTCTTGATAAACCTCTCTCCCAGATTTCGAGTGTCGGTGAAAATGAGAATTTCAACCAAAAGTTCAAAACCGTAATGGGAAATGATACATGGCAGAAAAAATAAGCAGGGACAAAAGGCAAAAAAATGTATCAAAACATGTATCAAACATAAAAGCAGCTATAAAGAGTTCTTCATAACTGCCTGACTTTCAGCTCCCCCTGTTGGACTTGAACCAACGACCCTCTGATTAACAGTCAGATGCTCTAACCAACTGAGCTAAGGAGGAATGACCCCATAAAAGGGGTTGCAAAAATAGGTGTTTTCGCGGGAAAAAGTGCAGCGCTAAAACCATTTTTTTAGGAATCCGCCTTCTTCGAGGCCGATGTAGAGGCCGTCGGGGCGGAGCTCGACGGGATAGGTTTTGAGTTTGTATCCTTCGCCGTTGCTGTCGCGGCCGGTTTTGAGGTTGAATTTGAGGTTATGGACGGGACAGACGACGTTGCAGGATCTGTCGATATAGCCGTCGGTGAGGGGGGCGCCGGCATGGGGGCAGGTGTGGGCGAAGCCGAATAGTTGGTCCTGATAGCGAGCGATACAGAATTTTTTTTCGGTGATGACAACTTCGGCGACGTTGCCGGGGGTCCATCGGAGGTCGGTCTCTTTATCGGCGATCTTGTGCCATTTGTGCTTTGAAAAAGCCATCAGTACAGGAATTCGGATTTATAGGGATAACGAACTTTATACAAGGTGCGGACCTTCTCGAGGATAGTGCGGCGCAGGTCGTCAATATTTCGGCGCTCGGTCGCGGATATAAAAACGCAATTTCCATTTGTTTCCCGTTCCCATCGCTCGCGGAGCTCGCTAAGCAGTTCCTGTTTGATACCCTCTTCCAGCCAGGGGTCGAAGTTGCGGGTCTCATAGAGGTCGATCTTGTTAAAGATCACCAGGATGGGTTTGTCGAAGGCGCTTAGCTCCTGGAGGGTTTTGTTGACTACTCCCAGCTGCTCTTCATAGCGCGGGTGGGAAACGTCGACTACATGCAGAAGGATATCGGCCTCGCGGACCTCGTCGAGCGTACTTTTAAAGCTTTCCACGAGGTGGTGGGGCAGTTTGCGGATGAATCCAACGGTATCGCTTAGTAAAAACGGAGTATTTTCAAAGACGACCTTGCGGGTGGTGGTGTCGAGCGTGGCAAACAGTTTGTTTTCGGCGAAAACGTCGGATTTGCTCAACAGGTTCATTAGGGTGGATTTACCGACGTTGGTGTACCCAACCAGGGCTACGCGGATGAACTCGCCGCGGTCCTTTCGTTGGGTGAAGGCCTGTTTGTCGATCTCCTGAAGGCGCCGCCGCAGCAGGGCGATCTTATCCCGCGCGATCCTGCGGTCGGTCTCGATCTCGGACTCACCCGGACCCCGGGTGCCGATACCGCCTCCCAGCCGTTCCAGATGCTTCCACATGCCGCGAAGTCTTGGTAAAATGTATTGATATTGAGCCAGTTCCACCTGAAGCTTCGCCTGCGCCGTCTTGGCGCGGCTGGCAAAGATATCGAGGATAAGGTCGGACCGGTCAATGGTCTTGCAGTCGAGGGTCTTTTCAATGTTTGAGATCTGCGAGCCGGTCAGCTCGTCATCAAAAATGACGACCCTAACATCGCGGGCGATGACATAGGCTTTGATCTCTTCAAGCTTTCCTTTTCCCACAAAGGTCTTACTGTCGGGGTGGGTCAATTTCTGGGTAAACCGCTTGACGGTGATGGCGCCGGCGGTCTCGGCCAAAAAAGCGAGTTCGTCCAGGTATTCCTGTACCTGCTCTTCCGTTTGGGTCTTGTCCACTATGCCGACCAGGATCGCCTTCTCTTCCTTTTGAATGCTATTTTTCTTATCTAACAAAACGTTGACAATTTATTTGCTGAGGGGCAAAATTAAGCATTGAAGCTGGGAATGAGGGGCAAAAAAAATCCGCCGGCGCGCCGGCGGACGGAATGAGGTATCATTATTTATAATCCGCTGAGGACGATACCCCCGGAAATGGGGAATACGGCCGGTCCTGCGGAGGCTTTAATGAGGGGGTTGGCGTGGATCTGGGCAAAGAAGCCGATAACACCCTTGCTGACGCGGATCGTCGGAGTGATCTCGGCCGTGCTAAAGAATTGCTTGGAGCTATACTTTACCGTATAGTTTCCCTGCACCGCGCCGGTGGGATACAGCAAGGTCTTACCCACGGTGTACGCGCTTAGCATCAAGCCGACCTTGGCACCGAATGCAAATTTCCAGCTATGGTCCATATGTTCGGGATCCAGCGCAAATCTCAGCTCGACCGGGAATTCGAGGTAGGTAGTCGTCAGCTTGTATTTCTTGTAATGGGACTCCCCTCCTTCGTCAGGAAAAGCCAGGGTCATGTTATTATAGTTGGCAACCTCGACCTCCTGGTGGGCGAAATAGATATTACTGGAACCCAGGCCAACACCGGCAGCCAAGCTTAGGCGGCCATCCGTCTTAAACGGCCACGCATACATGAGGTAAACATTCTCGCTGTGGTTAAATCCTTTGATATTCATGCTATCCGTAGAGCCGACCCAGTTATCATAACCGAGCTCTACCATAAAATGGTCCTGGGATTTCCTCGGATCGGGCTTGATCTTACTCCAATCTTTTTTGCCGGGCTTAGCGGGCTCGGCAGGGGGCGGCGCATTTTTTAGGGCCTTTGTGAGTGCGGAAGTAGTATCCTGGGCTGGGGTGTTAGCGGAGGGTTTATTGGGATTTTGAGTACGCCTGTTTTGAGCGAAAGCAGCAGTAGCGGCCAGTATTACTATGACAGTAAAAACAAATTTCTTCATAATGTCACTTGTGGTTGAATTCATTGTTCCGGTTGACAAAAGTATCTTCCTTACGGTTAATAAAAGGTTAAAGAAGATGTCGGCCGCAAGATATTACTTTTTGGGGTATCTTGAGCCCGAAAACTAACCTGTATCACAATGGCAGCCGAGCGCAAAGAGAAGCTAGCGGGTTGGGGCAATTACCCTGTGAGTGAGTCCATTTCCTTGTTTCCGAGAATCGAGGAGGACCTGAGAACGGAACTGAAAAAGACGCCGCTGATTGCCCGTGGGCTAGGGAGGAGTTATGGCGATCAGGCCATCAACGACGACCGTTATGTTGCCATCTGCACGAAACTTAACCATTTCCTCTATTTTGACGAAAAGGAAGGAATATTGGAATGCGAGGCCGGCGTCAGCCTGGAAGAGATCATTACGGTCTTTGGTCCGAAGGGGTGGCTGCCGATGATCTGTCCCGGCACAAAATTCGTCACCATCGGCGGGGCCATTGCCAACGATATTCACGGGAAGGCCCATCATATCGATGGTTCCTTTGTAAACTGCGTTTTATCCTTCACGATCCTGTTGGCGGATGGCGAGACGGTCGAAGCCTCACGGACCGGGAACAGCGATCTGTTCTGGGCTAATTTTGGCGGACTGGGCCTGTTGGGTGTTATCCTGAAAGCAAGGATCCGGCTGAGGAAGATCGAGACGACCTATTTTAAGCAAAAATCGATGGTCATCAAGAACCTCGATCATATGCTGGAGGCGCTGGATAAGTATGATCGCGACTATAACTACTCGGTAGCCTGGATCGATGCGCTCGCCAAAGGGAGCAAGCTGGGGGGCGGCGTGCTGACGCTGGGGAATCCCGCCAAGCTGGACGAGCTTCCCGAAAAGCTAAAAGCCAACCCGCTAAAGCTCCATTCGACGGGCAAGCTGGGGGTGCCTTTCTTCTTCCCGTCGTTCACGCTAAATGGCGTTACGGTACGAATCCTGAACAAGGTGATAGGCTTTGTCCAGAATTCGCCAAAGGAGTTTGTGCATTACGAGAAGTTCTTTTTCCCGCTTGACGCCATCAACAACTGGAACCGGGGATATGGCAAGCGGGGTTTTATCCAATACCAATTCGTGATCCCGGAGGAGAATGGCAAAAAGAACCTGACGGAGATCCTGGAAATGATTGCGGGGAGCGGGTGCACGCCGTTTTTGAATGTTTTTAAGCGCATGGGGGATGGGCAGGGGATCTTATCTTTTCCCTTTAAGGGGTATACGCTCGCCATTGATTTTCCGGTGACCAGGCAGCTGCTCACCTTCACGCCCAAGCTGGATGCAAAGGTCCTTGAGGCAGGAGGGCGGTTGTATCTCGGGAAGGATGCGTTGCTGGCGGAACCCATGTTCAAGAAAATGTATCCACAGCACACGGAGTGGCTGGCGATCAAGAAGAAATACGATCCCGACAACGTTTTCAATTCCAATATTTCGAGAAGACTGGGTTTGAACGCCTAGGGGTGCGGCGGGTCGTCCGGCGTTTAGCTCTTCGAAGAGAATCTCTTTCGGATGCGACTTAGGGTCTCCAGGGTGACCCCTAGAAAAGAGGCGATATACTTCAGCGGGATACGATTGGAAAGAGTCTGATGCCGCATAAGAAAATACCGGTATTTGTTCTCCGCTTTTGTCAACCGGGCTATAAACGCCCTCTTTTCCGCATCGGCATAATAGCGCTGCAAGATCTTACGCGCAAGGATATTGCATTCGGGGAACCGCTCGTACATCGTCTCGAGTTCTGCGAGCCTAAGCGAAAGCAGCTCGCATTTTTCCAGGGCCTGGATATTCTCGATGGCTTTCACCTGTTCGTCGAGGCTTAGGATCGAGGACACCAGTTCGTTCTCTACGGTTATCCAGGTGGTGATATCTTTTACTCCCTCCCGGGTAAATCCCCGAAGCGCCCCTTTAACGATAAAATAGATGTGTTCGCAGGTCATTCCTTCCTTCAGCAGGAGCTTTCTTTTCGCGACGGTGCAGGGAGTAACATGGTCCCGGAGATATTCTTCCGCTTCGGGGCTCAAAGAATAAAGCTGGTTAAGGACAGTCAATAGAGAGGCGAATGCCGCCGGTTCAGGTTGCTTCATGATTCAGGGCTTGGGGTTTATTTCAGAGACTTTCCTGGTAGAAAGTACAAACAGGGTTCATTAAGCAACGGGTACATTCGGGTTTTGGCCGGCAGATCTCCCGGCCCAGGAAGGACATCGCCATGCCGGCGTCCCATTCCTTCTTTGGCAGCTTTTCCATCAGCTGCGCTTCCATTTCCTTCGGGTCTTTCCCATCCGCGATCCCCAGCCTTGGGGCAACGCGCATGACATGGAGGTCGACGATGATACCTTCCGGTGGGCGGCCGGCTTCCCGAAGGATCACGTTGGCGGATTTTCTGCCGATACCGGGCAGGGCGGTGAGTTTGTCAAGTGTGAGCGGGATATGGCTGTCTTGTTTGATGTCTTTGGCCATTTTGACGAGCCAATCTGCTTTGTGGGCAAAGTTGCGGATGCCCTGCAGGTGTGGAAACAATTTTCCCTTCGTGGCTTTCCCCAGCTCGGACATGTCGGGATACGCCTTAAACAGCCCCGGCGCTTTTGCATTGACAAGATTGTCGGTCGATTGGGCAGAGAGCACGACCATGACGATCAGCTGGTACAGGTTGTCATATTCCAGCGGATGTTTCTTTCCCTTGTATTTTTTGAGCAAGGGCCGGATGGCTACTGACCAGTTCGTAGTGGTGGACATCTTGGGTAATTTACGAAATTGCGCGGCTTTTCCAAAAGCTGCGCGCAAAAGGGGTGTTTTTACCGGGCGAACCTAAAAAAAAGGGGGCCGGCCTTTCGCGCGCCCCGGGGTATGTGTTTTTCGGGAAATTGGATTTGCACAGACAAATGAGATTGGGTCGGGAACAGCGTGCCTGAGGGCGGGTGCGAAGGACCGGGGCGGGTTGGTCGGGGCTGGCCTGTGCGGGGCTTCGGCGACCGAGGCAAACAAACAGGCCTAAGCCGGCAGTGTTGGCCGCCAGCTTAGGCCCGTGAAAGAGACCGGTAATTAAATTATTGGTAACCCTGATTTTGCATCAGGTAAACCTTACCGGTAGCATTTTCTGCCTGTATTTCACTCAGCGGGATGGCAAAATATTCATTGACCCCTTTTGTGAAGGTAGCGGTATTGTTCACGCGCCAGAATCCGGTCCTGTTCTTTTCAACACCGACATAGGCGTTCAGCGTGGCAGCCATAGTGCCCGCCCCGTTGTCCCATCGTGCCAGGTCGAAGAAACGCTGGCCTTCCATCCCGAGTTCCAGCCTCCTTTCCATATAGATCGCATTCAATGCCGCCGTTTGCCCCATAGCGGTAAAGGCGCCCGGAGGATATTGGCCGACCTTATAATTGGCCCCCGGCGTCGTTTGCGGGGAATAGGTGCTGGTACTGGCGTTATACGTAGCATTCAGATACACAAAGCCATTCGGATTGTCGGCCCGTGCGCGAATCATGTTGACGTAGGTCTCTGCCTGGTCGAGGTTGCCGGTTTGCGCCTCGCATTCTGCGGCCCATAGGATGACATCGGCCAGACGGCAGAGGTTGACATTATTCGCATCGTCTTCGGCAGCGCCCCAGAATACGGTTTCAGTAGAAGAATACGTACCCTGTTGGCTCAGGGCGTAGGAATTCTTCTTGGGAACGAACGGGCCATCATCGGCGAGATCGCGAACCCAGGTGGAATCGATGGTACCCCAGTCAAAAAAAGGCTCGCCCGGCCGGCCGGCCACCCAATCGAGCCGGGGGTCTACTGTACCGGACCAGGGGGCGCCCGCGGGGTCGCTGATCAGGGGAGAATTGTTATAGCTGCCATCCAGATAGGGGAGTCCGTTAGGGTCGGTCTTAAAGGCCTGAACGAGGTTCCAGGAGGGGTTATTAAATCCGCAACAGCCGGGGCCATGATTGTAGGGAAAATTTAGCTCGTCGCCCGTATCGCCGTTCCCGCCGTTGTTCGCGGTGGCCGACCCATCGTTGACGGATGCCTGGCAGGCGAAAATGCTTTCAGGACCGTTCTTCTGCGCGGGATTAAAATTACTTTCATAAATGGGCTCAAGTGAATAGGGCGTACCCAGTGCCGTGGTACCGTTGGTGATCACCTGTTGCAATAGGGTTAGAGCACTGTCGTACTGATGCTGGTATATATAGGCTTTGGCGAGAAAAGCCATGGCCGCCCATTTATTTGCCCTTCCGATATTGGGTTGCGTGCCCGGCAGATTATTCACAGCGTAAGTCAGGTCGGCTTCTATGTCCGGCCAGATATTGATGTAAGATCCGTTGGTATAGTTCGGTACGTCCAGGTTGTCGGCAGAATATTGAATGAACTCGTTGACGTAAGGGAAATTGTTAAAGATCTTTTTCCCTTCAAAATGATAATAGCCGCGTAAGAACCTGGCTTCCGCCGCGTATTCCACTGTATCGGCCGAAGAAATACTGGGGGACTCGCGCATGGTGCGGATCACGTCATTTGCCCGCTGGATACCCGTGTAAAGAACGGTCCATTTCTCATCAAGATATAAACTGGTTCCTGATTCCGCCAACGACCAGGTCATCAAGGGTATGGCATCGGGCTGGTCGGAGGGAGTAGAGCCTTTGTAGGCATCGTCGGCGCATTCACTCCCGTAGACGTAATTGGACGCGCCGCTTCCATTTCCAAGGTTGGCACCGGGTACATTTTCACCGGACAAAAGGGCATAGGCACCTATCAATAAACCCTGGACGCCGGAATTATTGGTGACATTTGACGGAAGCAGGGATCCTTGCGGCTGCAGGTTCAATTTATTATTACATGCGTAAATGATGCCCGCGAGCAGGATCACAAAGGCAGGCACTATCCACTTTAAGATTCTTGACATATAATTTTAGTTTTATCAGAATAAATTAATGTATCGTCACACTTACACCGACATTGTAGCTCTTTTGATTATTCGGGTACACGCCGCCATCAATGCCAAACGAGTTATTGGAACCGGGATTCAATTCCGGATCCAGTCCTGAATATTTGGTGATCGTAAACAGGTTCAACGCCTGGGCATATACTCTTATCCTGTCAAAGCGTAGGCGCTTGATGCCATCGGACATGATATTGTAACCGATCGTCAGGTTTCTGCACCGGAGAAAGGAACCACTCTCCATAATATAGGAACTAAAGACCGCCGAGTTGCTGAAATCGGCGCTTTGTTCCAGCATGGGTATCCCGGTCCCCGGGTTGGCGACATGGGCGGAGGAATCGTTGATATTCGTAGGCTGTCCGTTCGCGCCGATCAATCGGGCCGAGTTGAGGGCGACGGCCTTGCTGATCTGGTTGCCGAAGGTCTGCGGGAAATCGGTTGACAACTTCGTTTCATTCAGGATCTTGTTACCGATGGAGGTATATAAGAACATGTAGAGATCCCAATCTTTATAGCTGACCGAGATATTCAGGCCAGCCGTGAATTTCGGATTCGGATTTCCAAAGAAAGTCTGGTCGTCCGTATTGATCTGCCCGTCATGATTGACGTCTGCATACTTGAACCGCCCGGGCGCAGCATCCTGTTGTGCGGGGGAGTTCTTCACGTCGGCCCAGCTTTGGAACAGCCCGATGACCTTATAGCCATAAAATTCACCCAGCGGATGGCCCGGTTCTATTCTCGAAGTGATCGTTTGCGCTCCGATCGGCTCATTAAAATACAGTGTGCCGTCGGGGAGACTAACGACCTTGTTCTGATAGGAGGTCAGCGTACCCGTCAGGTCGAATTTAAGATCGTTGTTGACCGTGCCGTGGTAGGTCAGCGACAGGTCGATCCCGGTATTCTGTACATCACCCGAATTGGTGTAGGGATCTATAGCACCGCCATTCGTGTGCGGAACGACCGGAATAAACAACAAACCATCGATCAATTTCTTATACCATTCCAGGCTAAAGTCGAACCTGTTGTGAAACAGGCTGGCGTCAAACCCCACGTTGGTAAGGATATCTTTCTCCCAGGTAGTGACCGGGTTGCCATACTGGCTGACGTACAAGCCTGCCTGGGGGCTGGTGCTGGTGCCATTGATATCATAGTAGGATTGGTTCACCTGTTGCCCGAATAAGGTATAGGGATTGGTAGGGTTGATATCGCTGATCGATCCTAATTTACCCCAGCCGCCCCGGATCTTCAGGTCATTGATCCAATCGATATTTTTCATAAAATTTTCCTGGGAGATCCTCCAGCCGGCTGTCACAGAGGGGAAATTACCATATTGCTGGGAAGTGGCGAATACCGAAGAACCGTCCCGCCGGATGGTGGCGCTCAACAGATATTTCCCGTCCCAACTATAGTCCATCCGGCCGAAAAAGGAATATATCGACATCTGGTATGGGGTGCCATAGCCGTTGCCGTAGCCATTAGGCTGGATGACGAAAGAGCTATTAGTTTGGGTGGAAGGCGCACCAAAATTCAGAGTCCACAGATTGGGGCTGACGGTCAGATTGCTTGAATCGGTGATATAATAATTTCCCCTGGTAGTCTGGTTGGCCCTGCCGTTCTGAAAAATGTACTCCTGACCGCCCAGCACGGTCAGATTACTCTTGCCCCACTCGTTGCTATATTTTAACGTATTGGTCCAGATAAAGCTATTGTTCTGGGCCCAGGTCTCCTGGTACAGGTTGGCTGCGGTATTATTTTCCGCATTTTCGTAGGGTGTCGCTGCGAAAGCATCGGCGTAGGTATAATCGACTGCCCCCCCGATACTGGTGTGCGCGGTAAAATGCCGCAGGAAGTCCAAGTCGGCAAACACGTTGCCGACGACATGATAATCCTGGTTGGTGTTGTTGGCCTGGCGTTGCTGGATCGCTACCGGGTTCGAGGAATTGCCCGTACCTAATGAAATGGTACCGGCGTAGTTGCCCGCGATATCATGTACCGGGATAATATTTGGAGTTTGGTAGGCATCATTGATGGAGTTCGTACTATTGACACCCAGCGCGTTCAAATAGCCGGGGTTTGTTTTATAATAGCCGTAGAAATTTTCCCCGACGTGCACATGGTCGTCGAGCAGGGAAAAGTTGGTATTGACTCTGACGCCGTAACGTTGCAGTTTTGTATCGATCAACGTGCCGTCCTGGTCCATGTAATTGAACGCAAAATAGAAGGATGATTTGCCGGTCCCACCGCTGACTGCGATGTTATGGCTCATGATAGGGGCCGGTTTGAAGATGTCGTTGAACCAATTATTACCGGCCTGATCGGCCACTGTAATATGGTTGTTGTAGAGGTTATAGTCCGCCAGGCTGGTATTGGGAGCGCCCTTCGGCGCACCGGCCGGAGTGATATAGTAAGGCAGGACGGGTGTCGGCCCGCTCCCATACTGGGGATCGCTGGGCGTGAGACCGTCATTGAATGCCATAGCCCATTTGGCCACCCCTGTCTGGGTGGGCGTGGCCAGATCCCAGCTGTGACTCAACGGCCTTTGGGTGCCATAGTAAGCGTCATAGGAGACCTTGGTGGCCCCAACCCCTTTCTTGGTCGTAATGATAATGACCCCGTTGGCTCCGCGAACGCCATAAATGGCTGCTGCGCCGGCATCCTTCAGCACCTGGATCGACTGGATATCATTCGGATTGATATCATGCATGAGCTCCGGCACCCCGTCAACGAGGATCAGCGGGGTGGAATTACCCGGCGAGGTGATCCCGCGGATCAGTACCAGGGCGTTACCGCCGGGCTGACCGGTCGTGGTGACGGTGACCCCGGAAGCCTGTCCCTGTAACAGCGATTCCGTGCTTCCCGAGGGTGTCGCCTTCATGTCCGCAACGTTCACTACGGAGACCGCTCCCGTGATATCCCGTTTGCGCTGGCTGGTATAGCCGGTAACCACTACGTCGTTCAGGGTTGTCGAGACGGTTGTCAGCGCGATATCGCCTGCCGGAGTTCCGGCGGTAACCGGCAGTTCGAGGTTTGCAAAACCGACGGCGCTTATAACAAGTGTGCCGGTGGCATTTGGAAGCTGAATGATAAACGTTCCATCAATACCTGATTGGGTGAGGATCTTGGAACCCTTTACCTGGACGGTAGCCCCGGGTACGGGCATGTTGTCTGTCTTGTTGATTACCTTCCCGGTAACCGGATTCTGGGCGTAAATGTAGCCGGCAAGCAGCAGAAAAAGCAGTAGCAGGCAAGCTGACTTTCTCTGCCCTTTCGTTTTCTTTGGCATAAGCAGTCGTTGTTTAAGTTTGTCAAAAAATAAAGAGAGATCGACATGACAAAACTAAATTTGAAATACTCCAACGACTATTTTTCTACCACATCATCACTACATCACAGAGACAAAAACCAAAGAAAATCAGGCTTTTCGCCACATCATTCCTACATCATTCCGGCCGCTGCTCCTGCGGCACCGAATTGCTGACAAACGCAATATGCCGGCTGTCCGGCGACCAGGAGGGAGCGTTGAGCGTACCCTGTCCGCCGTAGAGGTAAGCGATCACTTTGGGGGCGCCGGGTGTGGTCAGCGGCATTAACCGCAGCGTGACGTCTTTATAGGAAGGGTGGGCGTCGGGGTCGATATCCATCGGAAAGGAAATAAAGACCATCCACTTACCATCGGGTGAGCAATGCGGGAACCAGTTGTGGTATTCGTCGAAGGTCAACTGTTCTTTACCGGAACCGTCGGGTCGCATCCGCCAGATCTGCATGGTGCCGCTAACATTTGCGTTGTAATAGATATATTTTCCATCGGGCGAATATTCCGGGCCGTCGACATGGGTTCGGGTATTGTCGGTGAGGGCGGTTTCCTTATTGTCTTTCAGTGAAACCTTGTAAAGGTTATAAACGGCCGACCCGTTGCGTTTGCCGACAAATGCAAGCTCTTTCCCGTTGGGCGCCCAGCCGTGCAGGTAGGAAGGGCTGGCTTCGGTGATCTGTTTCGGATCCCCGCCGGTCAGGGGGAGTACGAATACGAATGAACCCGGGCTGTCCGGTTTGCCGCTGCTGATCCCCAACATTTTACCATCGAAGGAGATCATGTGGTCGTTGTTGATCCGGTTGATATGGCCTGTGTTCAGCTTTTCGGGCGTACCGCCTTCGATGGGTAGGGTATAGAGTGCGCCGCCTTCGTTGAACAGCAGTTTTCTTCCGTCGGGGGTGTAATTGGGCGCTTCAAGGCGGCCGGGAGCCTCGTGGATCACGCGGCGGCTGTTGTCAGCGAGATCGAGGATCTCCAGCCGGCTGCCGAGGACGTCACGGACAGGTTGTTGTACCACATGCGGGTTGGAGGAATATTCGCGGATAACCGGTTTGTCGATTCGAACGTTCCAGACTTTCGCGCTTGCGACCTGGTTGGAGTCGTGGGAGCAAACATAGAGGCCGACGAGCACCTCTTTTTCCAGGGCATCGGTGGTACAGCTCCCGACCAGTTGGAGCGGTTCGCCGGGATGCGCGATCTGCATGGTAATACTATTGCCGATTCGTTCCAGCCGGATGGTCTGGCCGCCCTTTTTGGGATAGAAGCGTTCCTCTTCCGGGTCGCGCATGAACATGCCGCGATAAGGGCGCCATTGCAGGACGACCAGGCCATCGATATGCTTGCAGGCATTGGCGCTCGCGGCACCCTCGTCGGTGGATTCGCGGATCATCCAGCCTGTTTTCCGGTGGCCGATGGCGCCGGAAGTATCGCCCGTGAAGGCAAAATCCGCAGTTAGGATGAAGTCGCCCTTTATCTTTTTGTATACAAACTGGAATTCATCGCGGTTAAACCAGATGTTGGAGCCGCCGCCTTTGACGGTATAGGTCTGTGTGGCTTCATCGTAGGTCGCATCGCCTGCCATCTTCGGGTGGCCGATATCCTGGTGGTCGTCGAAGACGCCGATGGGATGCTGCGCCATAACGGCGGCCGGCAGGAGGGCGATAGCGTAAAGAAGGCTTGCGGCAAAAAACTGATGGCTCCGCCGGCGGCGGAGAAGGAGTGAAGTGATCATATGATGGTCGTTTTTAGTCTTTGGTCAGCGGTTGGGTAGTTGCCATGATGTTCCAACCTTCCAATCGCAGTTGTGGGGTCGGGCCTGCCGGACAGCTAACCCTAACCGTTACAGATCCTCCGGCGGGGATCGAAAAATAATTGTCGGACCAATAGCTGGGTAATACTTCCTCACCGTCCCGGATCACCTGGGGGTTAAGGAAAAAGGCCAGTCGTGCTGTCGTATTCGTGAATTGCAGGGTCCATTCGGTAAAAGCGCCCTGATGTCGCGTGCCGGTCACGGTTGTCCGGACGGTGGCCGGGGGCATGGCGCGCAAGTCGGCGAAGTCGTGGCCGGGAGACATCCAATAGGTGTTCTGCGAAAGCGTCTTGCCTGTCTCGTCTTTTAGTGTAAGGAGGACGAAGGAGACTCCTTCGGTCCGGTTGAGAATATCGCGGAGGGAAAGGATCTCTTTGACGTCGGTGTTGTCGAGGCTGGCGTGGCCTTCCTGTTTGAACAGTGCCTTGCCGGTCATTCCGACGACTTCGGCCTCATAGCGCAGGTTTGGTCTTTTGATATAGGTTCGGTTGACGAGGGCTACCGCCGAATCGTCGAGGTTGAGTTGGATATGGACGGCTTCGCAAGCGCGTTTCATGAAATAGTAGCCGCTGTTGGGTTCAAGGTACCAGTCATAGACCTGCCAGACGACGCTGGGAAAGGCGGCGTTGAGCTTCCAGAGCATGACACCGCCGGTCTCATTCAGCTTATGGCCGGCTGCTTCAAAGATGCCGCGATACCCACCGGCGTTGAGCAACTGCATTTTGTCCGAGAAGTCGCGCATGCTGACGGGAGCGCCGAAGCGGTCGACTAGGGCTTTATAGTAAGTGTCGTAGTGGCCGTTCCCGGTGCAGGCGTCGTGATATCCCCAGGTATTGTTTAGCGGATAGGGCAGGTTCTTATCGGGGACCAGGTTGGGAATGATCCTGGAGAGGGTATTGTAAGGGGGTTGCGAAGGGATGCCGGTTTCATCTTTGAAGACCCAGTCCTTTTTCCCATCGACCAGCCGGTAATATTGTGCGTCGTCCTGCCAGGAATAGGGGCCCCCGCTGTAGACGCCTGCGGGCTTGTCGTCAGGCCAGGAACCTTTCCAGTCCTTCGGAGCGTGGGAGAAACCGGATGAGCAGGGGATAAAGGGCCGGGTGCCGTCGAGGTTGGCTACATTATCGCGCATGGCGTCGTAGAGTTCTTTCCGCGCGTGGCCTTCGTTCCCGCCGGTCCAGACGAGCAGGCTGGGGTGGTTGCGGATGCGATAGATGGTACTGATGACATTGTCGATAAAAACGGAGGATTGCAGCGGCCAGTCTGCCGATCCTTTGAAACCGCCGTTGGTATCGCCGGTGATCCAGAAGTCCTGCCAGACCAGCAAGCCGTACCGGTCGGCCAACTCGTAGAAATCGTCGGTCTCGCCGAGGCCGCCGCCCCAGATGCGGACCATATTCACGTTGGCGTTGCGACAAAGACGGAGTTCATAGTCATACCGAAGGCGGTCGCGGTTGAGCATCATGTCGGGTACCCAGGCGCCGCCTACCAGGTGCACCCGCCGACCATTGACATAAAAATCGCGACGGGTGAATCCGTTGACGTCGACGGCGACCGAGCTGACGGTGCGGATGCCAAAAACGATGGAGGTATCCTCGGAGACGCCGCTGGCATCGGTGAATCGAAGCCGGACACGATAAAGATTCGGGTCTCCATATCCGTTAGGCCACCACAGCCGGGGATGGTGGATCATCAGTGCGGGGATATCGGCGGCGGTGAACCGGACGGTGGTCGAGCCGGAGGCGTCGATGGTCAGGTCCTTTGTGAAGCTGATGGGCTGGCCGGCGAAGGTCTCGGGGCAGATGGTGACCTGCAGCGCGCCGTGGCGGGCGCGGGTGTCGTTGTTGTTGAGCTGAAGCTCGAGGCTCACCTTCGCGAGGCTGGTATCGGGCAGGTTGGGAAGGTCGGTGACGATCCTCGGTTTGGTGATGGTAACCTGGCCGGTGGTCCGCAGGTAGACAGGCTGCCAGATGCCCATATTGCGGTCATGGACTTCCGGGATCCAGTCCCAGCCCACGGAGCTGAGCATGCTGACGTTCTTACCGATATCGCCGGTAGGGCCGCCGTTGTCAAAGAAATCACCGAGGGCTTCCAGTTGGGGGTGTGAGGGAAGGCCCGGATAGTCCAACGGAAAAATCTTCACTGCCAGGGCGTTGTCCGCACCCGCGTGGATGGCAGCGCTGGCGTCGAGGTCGAATTCTTCGAACATCCCGACCATGCGTGCCGAGTCGGCGAGGAGGGCACCGTTTAGCCAGACCTCCGCCCGGTAGTTGATGCCTTTGAAGATCAGCTGGAAGTGTTTGCCTTTATCGGCGGCCGGAACGGAAAAGGTGGTCCGGTACCAGTACGGTTTTTTCCAGGGATTGGGTTCCCCCGGCAGGTAGCTGTACTGTTCGAGGTGGTATTCCCGGTTAAAGCTGTCGTTTGCGTCGGGGATCAGCATATTGTTCATCCCGAGGTAGGGATCCGGGTAGACCTTGTTGGCCACCAATCCGGTCAGGACGGTGCAGGGGACGGTGACGGGGAACCAATAGTTCTTCGGGGAATAGTGGACCGATGACAGGGAGTCGCCACCCTCGGTAATGACCGCGGAGGATTGAAGGGAGAACCGGGACAACTTTACCTGTCGGACCGGCTGTGCGAGCAGGACAACGGGCAGGGCCAGGGATAGGCAAAGAGCCAGGAATGGGCAAATGGCAGCAATACGGCGCATAGGCTAATAGTTGAGATTGGCCAAGTAGTCATAATCGATTTGAATACTCTCGAAGGCTGAGTGCGCGTATTCCTCCTGTTCCAGGAAAAAGTATTTCATACCGGATTGGCGGGCGTGCTGCAATAAGCCTTTGAGGTCAACTTTACCCTGGCCGAATTCGACGCTCCTGCGCTCTGTCTTGGCCATATCTTTCAGATGCCAGAGACGGAACCGGCCCGGGTGGTCACGAAAATACGCAAATGGATCGTGACCTGCAGCGACTACCCAGCCTAAATCCATTTCCATGGTTACGAGCCCGGGGTCGGTATATTTTAGTAAAACGTCATATAGCACGGTCTTGCCGTCCTGTTCGAACTCCGAATCGTGGTTGTGATAGCCGAAGGAAAGTCCTGCTTTCTTACATTGTTCGCCCAGCTTGTTGAATGCTTCGGCGGATTCTTTGTAGTGATCTACCGTCTGGCCCTGGGACGGGAGAACTGCCGAAATGATGTATTGCTGACCAGTTTCCGTCGCTTCTTCCAGGGACTTTTCCCAGTCATTATCGACGTGGACATGACCGCTTCGGAGCTTCATACCAAGGTCTTCGGTGATCCGGCGGATCTCTTTTGGCTTGAGGCCGTAATAATTCCCTTTTTCGCTGCGGGCCGATTCCAGTTCCCGGAATCCGATCTTCGCCAGCTTTTGGAGGGTGCCTGCAGGGTCCGCCAGCATTTCGGTGCGGACAGTATACAGCTGGATACCGATGTCCTTTACATGTCGCGTTGGCGCCCCGCGAAGCCGGCGCGGCAGAAGAATGGAGCCGAGCGCCGCAGAGGCGGACGTTTTTATAAAACGCCTGCGGCCAGAGGAAAAGGATACATTGGTTGGCATGTAAAGTCAATTAAAGTTCAGGAGCGCGTGGAATATCAATTGCCACCCATATCGGTATTGCTGATAAAGGCAATCTTTTTCCCGTCCGGCGACCAGGATGGCGTATTCATCGAACCCTGGCCTCCATAGACGTAGGCCAGCACTTTCGGCGTGCCTTTTCCGTCGATGGGGAGCAGGCGGATATAGACATGTTTATACGGCGGATGGATACCGGCGGGTGTCTCTTCCGGCAGGAAGGTCAGGTATACAAACCACTTACCGTCGGGGGAGATATGCGCGAACCAGTTGTCGTATCCGTCGCTGGTGATCTGTTCCTGGCCGCTCCCGTCGGGCTTCATCCGCCAGATCTGCATCAGCCCGGACCGCACGGAATTGAAATAGATATACTGGCCATCGGGCGTATATTCCGGGCCGTCGTCGAGGCCTTTGGCGTCCGTCAGGCGGATCTCGGGGCCGCCTGCGGCGGGTACTTTGTAGACGTCGAATTCGCCGTTCCGTTCGCCGCAGAAGACCATATCCTTTCCATCCGGCGACCAGCCATGAAAATAGGAGGGCCCTTTAGGGGTGATCTGTTTGGGTGTTCCTCCTTCGATCGGAACGGAATAGATGATGGAGCCGCCCAGATCCCGGACAAAATTGCTAAGTCCGAGCATTTTGCCATCGAAGGAAATGACGTGGTCGTTATTGTTATTGGTGACGGTTCCGGTCTTGATCGCCTCGGAGCTTCTCGTGGCGAGGTCGAAATGATAAAGCGTCCCTTTTGCATCGTTGAAGATCAGGCTTTTGCCATCCGGGGTCCAGTTGGGCGCCTGGATGGAATAGGGTACGTTGTAAATGCACTGCCGATGACCGGAAGCTATTTCGAGGGTCTCCAGGTTGCTGCCGAGGGTCATCTGGGTCGTCTGATTGGACTCGCCTTTTAAGGGTATGGTGATGCTCACGTTGCTAAACACTCCCGTCTCGAGGACATCGGAGTTATGCGAGCCGACAAACAGACCGACGTATACTTCGTCGCCGAGATCGAGGTTAACGGTGTCGGTCATAAAGGGCTCACCGTAGATAGCAGCACGCATGATATATTGGTTACCCCGCCGCTCCAATTGGAGGATATTGGCGTGGGTCATTTTCAATTTGTGTTCCTGGGTCTGGGCGCCGGGGGTGGGGCGCCACTGGAGGGAAGTTAGTCCGTCGCCGTGCTCGACGGCGTTGATATGCGGGGAATTGCCATCCAGGGTCTTGCGGACCATCCAGCCTACCTTCCGGTGATAGTTCACCCAGGTACCGAGGAATTCCGCGCTGGTATAGAGGATGAAATCGCCGGTAATTTTCTTATAGACGTACTGAAATTCATCATGATCCGCCCAGACATTGTAGCCGGCGCCGCTGATCACGTACTGACCGGTGGAGGGGATATAGGTTGCCGAGCCGGGTTTCACGTTCGTGCCGATGTCCGCGTGAGCGTTGAAGATCCCGACTGACTCCGGCGTCTGGGAGAAGGCGGCCCGGGCGACAAAGGCGGACAAAAAGGTCAGCGAGAGCAAGGCGTTAGCTGTAGTCGATCTCATCTCAGGAAAATATTGGTTTGGAGAATCATGTGTGTTGGCAAACAAATATAGACCGGGTTTGCTCAAACCGGTAGTTTTCGACTACATCTACACTACGTCATCGGTCAAAAAAGGCTTGCGCCCAGTAATTTACTCCACATCATCACTACATCAAAACGTGGTTTATGCGGAATCGGCTACTTCTTTTTAGGAACAGTGGGTCAAATTAATTTACCTTTAGGAACAGCCGATCAGATTAAAAAAATCCGTATGAGATTTGGTCTAACTGCTTGCCTTTTTTGCATTTTTCTCGTCTGCCGGGGTCAGAATACCATCGGAATTCCCGATGTCAGCAATTATTCAAGGGATGTCTATAGTGCGGGGACGCAGAACCGGGGGATCGTTCAGGATCGGAACGGGGTGATGTATTTTGCCAATTATGAAGGTTTATTGTCTTTTGACGGGAATTACTGGAAGACCTATCCGCTTCCAAACAAAACCGTTGTGCGGTCGATCGCCATGGGAAAGGACAACCGCATCTATGTGGGAGGGCAGGGGGATTTTGGCTATTTTTCACCTGATCATAATGGCAGGCTGGTTTTCACATCGTTAAAGCCACTTCTTTCGGAGAAGAATTATTCCTTTTCGGACGTCTGGTTTGTCGTTGCCTTTGGGAATGACGTCTTTTTCATGTGTCGGAGGGTACTTTTCCAGTTCAATAATAAGGCGATCACCGTCTATCCGGCGGCTTCGGAATGGCTGTTCCTGGGTCAAAGCAATGGCCGGCTGATCGCACAGGATGAGAGGAACGGGCTGCTGGAATTCCGGGCGGGGTTGTGGGCGCCTTTTGTCGGGGAGAGCGCCCTACCCCCGAATTACTATGTTACCTGTTTGTTCCCGTTCGGAAAGGACAGCAGCTTTATTGGGACGGTCAATACGGGCTTCTATATCTTATCGGGAAAAAAGATCACCCCGTTCCGGTTCCCGGGGACCGATCCCTTTAGCAACGAGAGGGTATTGACTGCTATTTCGGTCAATGAGGACTGGCTGGCGATCGGGACCAACCTGGATGGCATTTATATTGTCGATAAACGGGGGGAGATCATTCAAAATTTATCCAGAAAGGAGGGGTTGCAGAACAACAATATCCTTTCTCTTTTTCTTGACAGGGATAAAAACCTCTGGATGGGGTTGGATGATGGGATCGATCTGGTAGCTTATAACAATGCCGTCAAACATATCTATCCGGAGAAGCTGAATGAGGGATTGGGGTATACTTCGATCATATTCAACAAGGAGTTATTTGTCGGTACATCGAACGGGCTATACTGCATCCCGATCGATGAAAGGGAGGATTTGAGCTTTTTGCGGGGCGAATTCGAGTCCGTCCCTGGTACAAAGGGATCGACTTTCGGGCTGAATGAAGTCAACGGGAGTCTTTTGCTGGGGCATCATGACGGCGCCTACGAGATCAAAAATGACCGGCTCAGTCCCATCGACACGCGGGTATCGTTTTGGATGTTTCTGCCTTTTTCCAATGTCCTGCCCTCCGCCCTGATCCTGGGTGGGGATGACAATGGCATCGAGCTGCTACGCGATGATCGGGGGAAGATAATTCCGGAGGACAGTATCCCCGGCTACAATGCCTCCTCGCAGTACATGGCGATAGACAATAACAATACGGTATGGGTGGCCCATTCCTATCGCGGAGTTTATCGAATCGACCTGAATGATACTTTGCATCCGAAGATAAGGTTGTACACGGAAAGAAACGGGCTTCCTTCCAATCTGAAGAACCACCTGTTCAAGGTCAGGAACCATATCGTGATAACGACTGAAAGAGGGGTATACGAATACAACCCGGCAACGGATTCTTTTGGGCTTTCCCCGTATTTTTCCGCCTTGTTCGGGGAAAGGAATATCCGGTACCTGCGGGAAGATGCCGCCGGGAATATCTGGTTTATCGAAGACAAGAGTTTGGGGGTGGTGGATATGTCGGGGGCGCAGCCGGAGATCATCCATTTTCCGGAATTAAGCGGCAAGATGGTAGCGGACATGGAGCACATCTATCCTTACGACAAACACAATGTATTCGTCGGGGCGGAGAAAGGCTTCTATTTGATCAATTATGAGGAATATAAAAAGAATCGGTATCCGATCCAGGCACGGATCCGTGCGGTAAAAGCGCTTGGAAAGAGGGATAGCTTGTTGTTCGGGGGCTATTTCGGGGACGTGAATGACAGTCTGGAGCAACCGGCGGAGGACATCTACAGCATTTCCAATAAGTGGAGTTCCTTACATTTCGAATATAGCACACCGTTATATGCCGCACAGAACAGCATTCAATACAGCTATCTGCTGAAAGGATTTGATAAGGACTGGTCTGTCTGGTCCAAAAAAACGGAGAAGGAATACACCAATCTGCCGGCAGGCTCCTATACGTTCCAGGTCAAATCCAAGAGCAATCTGGGGAATGAGTCGGCGGCCACGGAATATTCCTTTAGTATTCAGCCGCCCTGGTATCAGACGGGTTGGGCTTATCTGTTGTATGGCTGTGTTTTTGTCGGGTTGGTCTACCTGCTTTATTACTGGCAGCGCCGGATATTCCTGCGTCAGCATTCAAGCCATGAGGAGGAGCAAAAGCGGCTGCAATACCTGCATCAGTTGGAAATGGAAAAGTCGGAGAAGGAGATCGTCAAGCTAAAAAACGAAAAACTGGAATCGGAGATCGAGCATAAGAATACGGAGCTGGCATCAACGGCCATGCATCTGGTACAGAAAGGAGAACTGCTCAGCAATATCCGGGAAGAGCTGATGCGGATGAAAAAAGGCGTCAATGGTGACGGCGCTGCGGCGGAGGAATTCAAAAAAATGTTGAGGATCCTCGGTGAGGAAAACAAGATGGACAAGGACTGGGAGCAATTCGCCATCCATTTTGACAAAGTGCACAGTGATTTTCTGCAAATACTGAAGAGCACCTATCCGCAGCTCAGCGCCCATGAACTAAAGCTATGCGCGTATCTGCGGATGAACCTGTCGAGTAAGGAGATCGCGCAGCTTGAAAATATCTCGGTCCGGGGGGTGGAGATCAGCCGATACCGCCTGCGAAAAAAGCTCCATATCCCCACGGAGATCAACCTGTTTGATTTTTTGATGGAGCTGCATGCCACAGGGGGCGGACAGATTATACGAGGTTAGACTTGATAAAGTTGTAGCTGCTCGTGATCGCGTCGAATGGCGAGCCCGGGCACTTGTCTTCTTCCACAAAGAAATATTTCATGCCGGCGGTGTCCTTATGGGCGAAAATGGTTTTGAAGTCGATGATACCGCTGCCTACGGAAGTAAAATTCTTGGCCGGGGTATTGTCCATATCCTTCAGGTGCCAGAGGGGGAAGCGGCCGGGGTGGGCATCGAACAGTTTGATTGGGTCCTGGCCTGCCTTGGTGATCCAATAGAGGTCCATTTCCATTTTTACCAGGTTGGGATCGGTATTGTCCAATAGCACATCATAGGGATATTTTCCGTCCTGTTGGTCGAATTCAAAGTCATGGTTGTGGTAGACGAACTGGATACCGGCGGCATTGCATTTCTGTCCGGCAACATTGAAGTCCTCGGCCATTTTTTTATAATGATCAAGGCCTTTCCGTTCGTCGGGGGAAAGCCAGGCGCAGGCCATATATTGAAGTCCGACCGTATGTGCATCCTCGACAGTATGATCCCAGTCGTGGAGGATGGTGCCATTAAAGACCCCATTTGTCAGGACCGCGCCCTTGCTGTCTTCGCCATAGCGATAGTGGCAGCTGCGCATCACGAGGCCATTGCTTTTCAGGACACCCTGGAAGGTCTTTGCATCCATGCCATAGAACTTCTCCGACCCGGTATAGGTCGCTCCTTCGACGGAATTGTAGCCGATCGCGGCCACTTTTGCCAGGGTGCCGCCAGGGTCTGATGCCATCGCATCCCGGACGGTATATAACTGAAGGCCGATCACCGGGCGATTGGCGCTAAACAGGGAGGGGAGGGCCGGTGCTGCCAGGATACCGGCGGAGTAGATGGTGGTAGATTTCAGGAATGCTCTCCGGGTGTGCATGGTTTTATTTTTATATGGAACAATTCGTTGCGCCTTAAATTTAGGATAATCGGGGCAAAGGCGGCTACGTCAATGCTACGTCATTTTGTGATGCAGGGAATAATCACTACATCATCCTTACATCAGGACCCTGAATGTAAGCATTCGGCGGGAAACGGAGCGGGCAAATTTTGTAACTTGGATAAAATATTTCGTATGAAGCTTTCCCTGATCGCCTTCAGTTTCTTGTGTCTTTCCGGGTCGGTACGGTTGCCGGACGAACATCCTACGCTGCCGATCGGGTCGAAGGCGCCGGATTTCTCTTTGCCGGGGGTGGATGGAAAGACCTATTCGCTGGCGTCCTTTGGCGGGGCGCGGGTGCTGGTGGTCGTCTTTACCTGCAATCATTGTCCGACGGCGCAGGCCTATGAGGACCGGTTGATCCAGCTGACCAGGGACTACAAGAATAAAGGGGTGGCAGTGGTGGCGATCATGCCGAATGATCCATCGTCTATCCGGCTCGATGAGCTGGGTTATACCGATATGGGTGACAGCTTTGAAGAAATGAAGCGGCGGGCGGCGGAAAAGCAGTTCAACTTCCCGTATTTATATGATGGGGACAAGGAGACAACCGCCACGGCCTACGGGCCGATCGCGACCCCGCATGTGTTCGTATTTGACCAAAGCCGAAAGCTCCGGTATAGTGGCCGGATAGACGATGTCGAGAAGCCGACCAAAACGCCGCATACGCAGGATGCCCGAAATGCCATCGATGCGGTGCTGGCCGGCCAGCCGGTATCGGTGCAGACGACAAAGGTGTTTGGTTGCTCGATCAAGTGGCAGGAGAAAAGTGATTGGATCGCGAGGGCCAAGCAGGAGTGGGCGAAGGAACCGGTGAAGCTGGATACGATCACGGCTGACGGGATCAGGGATCTGATAAGCAATCGCAGCGACAAACTACTGGTCATCGATGTCTGGGCCACGTGGTGCGGTCCCTGTGTCGCGGAGTTCCCCGACTTTGTCGATATCAACCGGATGTACCGGCGCAGGGACTTCGAGTTTGTCAGCATCAGTGCGGACGAACCGGCCAAACGCGATAAAGCGTTGAAATTCCTGCAACAGTCGGAGGCTTCCAACATCAATTATATTTTCAATACCGATGACAAATATCAGCTGATCGATGCGGTCGACCCCAAATGGCAGGGTGCTTTGCCCTATACGATGGTGATCGAGCCGGGAGGGAAGGTGGTCTATGCGAAGGAGGGGCCGGTCGATCCGGCGGCGTTAAAAAAGATCATTGTGGATGACCCGGCAGTTGGAAGGTATTATTAGTTATATTTGTCATAAGCATAATATCCCGAATATGTTTTCCTAGGCAGGCCCTGCAAGTACAGGTCCGATAAAGATGGATTCTTATTTTTCTCTCCTAAACCTGGGATATCATGTCATTTTCTTCTCCTAATCATAAGTCAGGTATTTTGTTGCGGGCAGGGCGGTTTTTCCGGGAATCCCTGTCCAGTGAGCATCGTGATTATACAACCGGCAGTCTGCGCCGTGCCGTGCTTTTGCTGGCGATCCCGATGATCCTCGAAACATCATTGGAATCGGTTTTCGCGCTGGTCGATATCTTTTTTGTCGGGCGGCTTGGAAAAGAGTCGGTGGCGACGGTTGGATTAACCGAGTCGGTGTTGACCCTGGTCTATTCGGTGGCGATGGGGTTGAGCATGGCGGCGACAGCGATGGTCGCCCGCCGGATCGGCGAAAAGAAGCCGGAGGCCGCCGCTCATGCCGCGCTGCAGTCTCTCCTGCTGTCGATTTGCGTTACGCTTCTGATGAGCCTAGCCGGCTCACTGCTGGCTCCGCAAATCCTGAGGGTGATGGGCGGCGGTCCGGCCACGGTGGCCGTCGGGGTTCCGTTCACCCGGATCCAATTCGGTTTCAGTATCGTTATTGTGCTTTTATTCCTTATCAATGGCATCTTCCGGGGAGCGGGCAATGCCGCGATGGCGATGTGGTCGTTGTGTATTGCCAATGGGTGCAATATTGTTCTTTGTCCCATCCTGATCCATTTCTATGGTCTTCCCGGCGCGGCGATCGCTACGACGATCGGGCGGGGCATCGGGGTCTGTTTTCAATTGTATCATTTGTTCCGGGGAAGCCCTGTGCTGCCAAAACTGAGGTGGACTATCAAGGCCGATCTTGCGGTCATTAGCGAGCTGTTGAAGGTTGGGCTGACCGGGACGGCCCAGCTGTTGATCAATTCGGCCAGTTGGATTGTTCTGGTGCGTCTGATCGCTCAGTTCCACGAAGAAGCTATTTCGGGCTACCAGGTAGCGATCCGGGTCATTATCTTTTTCTTACTACCGGCCTGGGGAATGAGCAATGCGGCGGCGACGCTGGTGGGGCAGAATCTGGGGGCGGGTCTTCCGGATAGGGCGGTTCGATCGGTCCGGACAGCGGCCATCTATAATGGGGTATTTATGGCCGCGGTGACGCTCATCTTCCTTTTTGCGGCGCAGCCGATCGTTGCGTTCCTGAACAAGGACCCGAATATTCAGGGTTTGGCCGTTCTGGCGCTGAGGATCATCAGTCTGGGGTATGTCTTCTATGGCGTTGGTATGGTCCTGACGAGTGCCTTCAACGGGGCCGGGGACACGCGAACCCCTACGATCATTAACCTGTTCTGTTTCTGGGGTTTCCAGATCCCTTTGGCCTGGTTATTGGCCAATAAGCTGAATTTTGGGCTTGCCGGGGTGTTTGCGGCTATTCCGGTGACGGAAGCCACCCTTACGGTGGTAAGTTTTGTCGTATTTAGGAGGGGTAACTGGAAAAAGGTTAAGATCTAAAAGTTTTCATAAAAGATTCTTGCACAAGTAGAAAATAGATAATATTTTACATTCCCCTCCGTTTTAAACGGGGCGTTGCCCAATTTAAAAAACCTTTGAAACGATGTCTTACAGGAATCTGAAACCGCTGATCTGCTGCGTCTTGATCGCATCTTTTCTCCCGATCAATGCCGTATTGGCCGGTGGCAATCCCGTTAAGAGTCATAGTGCTGCCAAAGCTGCAAAGGCGGCAGCGTTTTCAGAGGAAGTGTCCGCCTTATACGACCAGTTCAATCTGGAAGAGATGGGGTTGACGAAGAAGGCCTTTCAGTATGCTTTGAAGGGTTACAATTATTTATTAGAGCATCATTGGTTGAACAATCCCAATATTTTGTCGATTTGTGATATGAGCCAGTCCAGTCGGAACAAACGGCTGTATGTTTTGGATATGGACAAAAAGGAGGTGGTGGTCAATACTTATGTGGCGCATGGGCGGGCGTCGGGTGGGGAATTCGCGAGGTTTTTCTCCAACAGCCCTTCTTCGCGCAAGAGCAGTCTGGGTTTCTATGTCACGGAGGACACGTATTACGGAAGCAACGGGCTTTCATTGAGGATCAGAGGGATGGAAAGAGGTTTCAATGACAGGGCTTTCGGGCGGGGAATCGTCGTTCACGGTTCGGAATATGTCGGCCCCGATTTCCTGCAAATGAATAAGTTTTGTGGTAGAAGCTATGGTTGTCCGGCTGTTCCGGCGGATGAGTCGGAAACGATCATTGATCTGATCAAGGAGGGATCTTGTATGTTCATTTATTATCCAACGCAAAAATACCTGGTCCGATCGAAGATACTTAACTACTAGCATGGACGCACACTTCAGACGGTTTGAAGGTGAAAAAGCTCAATTTAGGTTCGTACCCTATGATTGGGCTTTTCTTCTTGTTCGCGCCTTTGGGCGCGGAGAATGGTAGCCACTTCGTGGGTATTTAAGAAAAGGGGCCGTACCAGCCGATCAGTTGGGCGAGCATTCCGACAAACAGACCAGCCCAAACTTCAAAAGTGCTGTGGGATCCGACCTGCAGGCGGCAAGTGGCAACAAAGCCCGTGATCAGGACGACAAGGGAAAGATACAGCCCGGAGGCGTAGTTATCGGTGAAGGTGAAGAGGAAAAAGAACATCAGGGCGTTGCCGAGGGCGGTGGTATGGATACTGATCTTGAAAAAGATATTGCAGAGAAAAGCGGCGATCAGCGCCAGGAAGGAACCCGCCAGAAACTGGATGGCTATTTCGGGGGTGTCGGGCAAGTTCTTAAACGCATACCAGGTCCAGAAATAGAAGATCATGGCGATGATATAGGGAACGATCCGTTCCTTTTGGTCGCGGAGAAACATGGAGGTAAGGAACAGATCCAGGCGCCACATCAGGAATACGGAGAAAAGGGGGAAAAAGACGTTGCAGGAGACGATCGTAATGAGGCGGAATACGCGGGTTTGGTGATCGAACTCCGAAAAGGCCATCGGATGAACGAAGAGGAGGAAGGCCATCACGTAGCTGCTAATAAAAAGGGGATGGAAGAGGTAGGAGAAAAAATTCGCTGTAAACCGCGTTGCGCCTGTCATAGTTAAGGTTTTATAATTCCTTTCGGAGCCGGGCGACGGGAATATTCAGTTGTTCCCGGTATTTCGCCACGGTCCGGCGGGCGATATTGTATCCCTTCTCCTGCAAAAGTTCGGTCAGCTTCTCGTCGCTAAGCGGCTTTTTCTTGCTTTCTCCCTCTATGAGGTCGCTCAGGATCTTCTTCACCTCGCGGGTGGAGACCTCTTCGCCGCTATCGGTGCTGAGCGATTCGCTGAAAAAGAACTTCAGGCGGTAGGTACCGAATTCCGTTTGGACGAATTTGCTATTGGCTACCCGGCTGACGGTGGAGATATCCAGGGCGGTCCGTTCGGCAATGTCTTTGAGGATCATGGGGCGGAGGGTCGTCTCGTCACCGGTCAGGAAGAAATCGTGCTGATACTCCATGATCGTGTGCATGGTGTTGAAAAGGGTCTGCTGGCGTTGTTTGATGGCGTCGATGAACCATTTGGCCGCGTCAATCTTCTGTTTGATGAAGAGGACGGCTTCCTTTTGGCGTTTGTCCTTTTTGCTGCCGCGGTCGTATTCCTTTAGCATTTCCTTATACCCTTCGCTGATCCGCAGATCGGGGGCGTTTTTGGAGTTTAGGGAAAGTTCGAGTTTTCCGGCGTTGTTGGCGATAAAAAAATCCGGGATTACATAGCTTTCGGCCTTGTTGACCTCGCCGACTTCTCCGCCGGGCTTGGGGTTGAGTTTGACGATCTGGTTGATCACCTCCTTCAGTTGGTCATCGGTCAGATTGAGGCCGCGCTGGATCTTGTCGTAATGTTTCTTCGTGAATTCGTCGAAGTAGTTGGTGAGGACATCGATGGCAAGATCTATGGCTGTGTTGCCGTTCTTTTTGCGGTGAAGTTGGTTCAGCAGGCATTCCTGCAGGTCCCGCGCCGCCACACCGGGCGGGTCGAATTGCTGGATCTTGCCGATCAGCGATTCAATTTCCTCCTCTGTGGTTTCGATGTTCTGCCGAAAGGCAAGGTCGTCTGCGATTGACGTCGTCTCGCGGCGCAAGTACCCGTCGTCGTCGATGCTGCCGATGATCTGCTCGGCGATCTTTCGGGTGCGGTCGTCGATCACCAGCATTCCCAATTGGTCCAGCAGGACCTCATGAAAAGAGGTCTCTACCTTATGGGGTATGACCCGGTCGTCGTCGGCCTCGGGGTAATTGTCATCCCGTAGCTTGTAATCCGCAACGTCATCATCGTACTCGTTGACGTATTCACTGATGTCGATGTTATCGTATTCATCCTCGCTGCCGTCCTTTTCTTCAAATTCCTCCCCGCTTTCAAATTCATCCTTCAGTTCCTCACCTCCATCCTCATGGTCTTCAGTCACTTCCAGCGCCGGATTCTCCTCCAGCTCTTCCTTGATCCGCTCTTCAAGGATGGCTGTAGGTACCTGCAGCAGCTTCATCAGTTGAATCTGCTGCGGCGAGAGCTTTTGGAGTAATTTTTGCTGTAGTGATTGGCTTAAAGACATGTAATTCAGGGGTTTTTCTAGGGCCCCTTCTCATTTTTTTGAAAAAGGGGCACGAACCACAAAAATCAGGCCGTAAATTAACTAAAAAAGGAAAGACTACGCGTGCAACGAAAAAAAACTTTTCTTGTTGTGTGTTTCTCAATACTTGGCGGCTCTTTATGGGCGCAGATCGCGCCAGTGGGATTGTTGAAAAATAGAGGGTTGATGGTGGGTGGGCCGGAGGTTAAAGAAGTCACGTTGCTGCATCCGATGCCTATGGCGGAAGCCTGGGATTTGAGGACGTGGACAGCGGCGAACACGAAGGGAGGGTATCTGTTCATGCCTCCCGGGAATATTATCTACGACTTGATTAACAGCGAAGATTATCTTGGAAATGCACCTTTCTTCTGCAAAAAGGAACTGCAAATAGAGAAATGGACACATCTTCCCCTGCGGTTCCGGCTGGGGTCGTTGCAGGAGGTTAATCGGATGGAGGGGAAGCCGGGATGGTGAGGCCGGTGTTCCAGCGTACAGGCCTGGGCATGTGCTCTTTTTCGAAAAATCGATTTGCATAGACAAATCAAATTCACCTTGGGGAGGATGGTGCGGGTGATCCAACCATTTCCTTGTCCAAGACCTTCCTGATCGCGGCGACGATCTTCCCCCCTTTTTCGCGGGTTTGTTCCCCGGTCCACAGCAATCCGATGGCCGTGGAGATGCAGCGGCTCATGATGCGGTCGCTGGCGGTGAATTGGTTGTTTCCGATCGCGCGCAGGGCCTTTTGTTGGGCGTCGTTAAGCGGGTAGAGGCTGGCTGCTTCTTTAAGGTGGTCCCATTTGCGGATATAGTGCCAGTTATTGTCGTACCAGTAGAAGTTGCCGGCGAGGATATTTTGTTGTCTTAGCTCGGCTACTACGGCGCGGGTGGTCTCTTCCGTGGGTAGGAACCAGCTAAGGAAGGTGCAGATATCGCCTTCCGGGTCGGGGATATGGCGGAACGAGACTTCCGGAATGGTGGAGAGGATGGCTTTTAGTTGTTGCTGGTTTTTCCGTTGCAGGGCAAGGAAACGATCGAGCTTGCGGACCTGGGCAAGACCCACGGCGGCATGCAGTTCGGAGATGCGGAAGTTGTACCCGATGAACGGGTGCAGGTCGGCGCCGCGGTCGGAACCTTTATGGTCATGGCCATGGTCGGAGAAGCCATCGAGTTTTGTAAAAAGCTCTTGACTGTTGGTGATGATTGCCCCGCCTTCGGCGCAGGTGACGATCTTTACAAAATCAAAAGAGAATGTTCCTGCGTGTCCGATCGTTCCGAGGTATTTGCCTTTATAGCGGCCGCCGAAGCTTTGGCAGGCATCTTCCAGCAGGATCAGGTTATGTTCCTTACAGATCTCCAGCAGGGGGGCGAGGTCGGCCATGGCGCCGCACATGTGGACGGGCATAACACATTTGGTACGGGGTGTGATGGCGCGTCGGACGGCTTCGGGGTCGAGGGTAAGGGATTCGTCGACGTCCACGAGGACGGGTATCGCTCCAACACTGAGGATACATTCAAAGCTGGCGACGAATGTGAAAACGGGCATGATGACCTCGTCTCCGGCGCCGATGCCGAGGGCGGCGTAGGCAGCTGTCAGGGCGGCGGTGCCGCTTGAGACAAGCTGGGCGTAGCCGCAGCCTAGTTTATTGCAGAGCTCGGCTTCGAGTTCTTTTGATTTCCAGATCCCTTTTCGGGGGCCGTCGAAGCCATAACGCATCAGGATACCGGTCTCGAGGACATCGTTCACCTCCTTTCTTTCTTCCGGGCCGAATAATTCAAAACCAGGCATATAAAAGATTTTGTTTAGTTAAGGAACTTCAAAGATACTTAATTCCCCCAGGCCGACGAGGCTACTGCCCGGTAAGGAAGATAGGAACAGAATCGCTCTCCACGTTGGTCCGGCTGATAGCGGTTACAAAATAGAAATGGGGTGCACCCTTATTCCCGGCGGTAGAGTTATTGATCGTGAATTCGGCGACGGGGTCATAGGGAACAAATCGAAATGCAGGGCTGGTTGGAGCTGGAAGTGCGGCAGAGTCCGATTGGTAGATGGCGAAGCCGCGGAGGGTGTCCCGGGGGTCTCCTTTCTCCAAAAACGCGGTTGTGGAAGATTCGTTTTTGTTGTATTCGACATGGAACACGGGAGCGTGGGGTTTGGTGGAATCGATCCAGGGCATGGGAGGGATCAGGGCAGGATAATTATAGTAGGTGTTTTGCAGGCTGTCGCACCAGCCGTTTGGATTGTTCTCGAAGGATTTGCTGCTGAAGAAAACGGCGCCCTGGATAGTGGGGTACGAACGCAGGACCCGGATCTGGCGGGTCAGCTGGGTCGGGTCTTGCCAGGCAGGGCGGGTGCCGGCGAGGAAGGGTGCCAGGCCGATATAGCATTGGCGGCCGTAGGTATGGCTGCCCCACCAGTCGACGAGGAGGGCATAAGGGGCGCGCGGATGGCTGAATTCGAAATAGATTTGCGGGACGACATAGTCGATCCAGCCGTTGTTCAGCCAGAGCAGGATATCGGCGTAAAGATTATCATAGTCGGTGACGCCGACGTGGGTATTGCTGCCTGCGGTGTCTTTGTCGATATTCCGCCAGATAGCAAAGGGGCTGATGCCGAATTTGCAATGGGGTTTCTCTTCCTTGATCACCCTGCTGGTGCGGAGGACGACCGAATCGACGTTGCTGCGTCGCCAGTCGCCTTTCGAAAGGCCGTTGCCATAGCGGGCGTAGCTGCGGTTATCGGGAAAATCCTTTCCGGGCGGCCCGCCTTCGACGATATCGTAGGGATAGAAATAATCATCGAAGTGGAGGGCATCGATATCATAACGGCGAACAATATCCCGGACGATATTGGTGACATATTCCTGGACCTCCTTGTTGCCCGGGTCGAAATAAATTGTCTTTTCGAATCGGACGAACCAGTCCGGGTGTTGCCGGGTGATATGGTCGGGGGCGATGGAAGATTTTCCGACGGTATGCACGGCGCGATAGGGGTTACACCAGGCGTGGAACTCCATTCCCCGTTTGTGGGTCTCTTCGATCATAAAGGCCAGGGGGTCGTAGTAGGGGGAAGGCGGCTGGCCCTGGATGCCGGTCAACCACTCGCTCCAGGGTTCATAGGGGGAAGGGTAGAAGGCGTCGGCGGCGGGTCTGATCTGGACCACGACGGCGTTGAGGCCGTTGCGCTGGTGCATGTCCAGCAGGCGGGTGAACTCGATCTTCTGGCTGTCGACGGGCAGTCCTTTTTTGGAAGGCCAGTCGATATTTTCGACAGAGGCCACCCAGACGGCGCGGAATTCATATTTGGGGCGCGCCGTCGCTGAGCCGCTGGCGGGCGAGGCGGTGGAGTCGGGTTGTTGGGCAAGGGAGGCGACCGGCAGGGTTAGGACAAGGAGCAGCAGGGGCAGCACGTTCCTTAATTTGTTCAGCAGCCGGCTGAGGGTAGAGGCTTCTTCCGGTGAAAGGTTGGCCATCATACGGTCCATTTCGTCTTCCAGCGGGTCGATCTTTTCCAGCAGCTTCCTGCCGCGCGGCGTGATGATGACGTCGACGAGCCGCCCGTCTGCGGCGTTTGGGGTCTTTCTGACCATTCCTTTCCGTACGAGACGGTCGACGATCCGACTGGTATCGCTCATTTTGTCGAGCATCCGTTGCCGGATCTGGAGGGTGGAGAGGGGTTTCCCCTCGCCGCGTAGGATGCGAAGGATATTGAATTGACGCGGGGTGATATCCCATTTGTCAAAGACGATATTGATCTTTTCGGAGAGCCAGTTATTTGTGTAGAGGATGTTAAGTCTTGCCTTCTGGTATTCGTTACGGAATTTTCGCTGATTTATCTCGTTTTCAAGTGCCATGATTAAAATTAAGGATTTCAGTCTTGCCAGACCTTGGCGCCTTCGCTGCAATTGGCGCACATATCGACATTCTTGCGGCTTTGGAGGATCTGACGCCGGAATTGGATGTATCGTTCATTTTGCCAAACCTCTTTGAATGGGCGGCCTTTCAGGTCGCCGAGCGGATGTTGTGCGTCCTTGTCAAAGCAGCATGGTACGACAAGCCCGTCCCAAGTGATAACGGTGGCGTGCCACAGGCGCCAGCAATGGTTGTCGAGGCTGTGTTTCGGCGCCCAATCGCCGTTGGGCAACCGGCGGTAGCGGCTATATTTGGATTTGGCGGGAATCAGGCCATTGGGATCGTTGCGGTAATCGTAGACCTGTGCTGTCTTGAAGCGGACCTGGTCTACGCCGATCTCGGCGGCGAGGCGGCGGATATCGTCGAGCTGGTGCTCATTAGGCCGGACGACGAGGAACTGGAAGAAGATGAAAGGCGTTTTGCTTTTTAGTTCTTTCTTCCAGCGGACGATATTGCGTGTGCCTTCGAGTACTTTGTCGAGGCGGCCGCCGACCCGGTATTGCTCGTAGACGTCCTGGGTCGTCCCGTCGATGGAGATGATGAGGCGGTCGAGTCCGCTTTCCACGGTCCGCCTGGCGTTTTGGTCATTCAAGTAATGGGCGTTTGTAGAGGTCGCGGTATAAATGCCTTTCGCGGCGGCGTAGGAGACCATATCGAGGAACGCCGGGTTGAGGTAGGGTTCACCCTGGAAATAGAAAACAAGGTAGAGCAGTTCGCCTGAAAGCTGGTCGATGGTTTCGTGGAAGAAATCGGCGCGCAGCATCCCGGTGGGGCGGGTAAAGGCGCGGAGGCCGCTTGGGCATTCCGGGCAGCGAAGGTTGCAGGAGGTGGTGGGCTCGAAGGACAGGGAAACCGGGTAGCCCCATTGGATCGCCCGTTTCGTCCATTTGCTGAGGTAATAGCTGCTGAGGACTTTCAACCCATTCAAAACACGCCGGGTGGTGAGTTTGGACAGGAAGTTGATCGTATCGTTGCGGTTAAATTCCAAAATATAAAAATACTAAATTATGTTTGTATGCGATGGTACGCAAAACAGGGAAAAATAGAGTTTTGAAGATCGGGCTATTGTTACTGGGCGGAGCGGCGGCGGTCGTGATGGGGTATTTGGGCTATATCTGGCTAATGGAGAGAAGAGCTCATTTTATGAACTATGCGGCATTCGGCATCGAGATCCCGGTTAATTACCGCATTCATGGGATCGATGTTTCCAAATACCAGGACTATATCGATTGGGAGCTGGTGAAGGATATGCGGGTGGGAGATGTGCAGATGAGTTTTGCCTTTATCAAGGCGACGGAGGGGTTAGGGAATGAGGATTTTTTTTTCAAGCGAAATTGGAAAAAATCGCGGGACGCCGGGATGTCGAGGGGTGCGTATCATTATTTCCTGGCGACCAAGAGTGGCAAGGCGCAGGCGGAGAACTTCATCAATTCCGTCGAGTTGGGGTCCGGTGATCTGCCGCCGGTGCTGGATATCGAGCAGACATTCGGGGTACCGCCCGACAAACTGCGGCAGCGGGCCAGGGAATGGCTAGAGACGGTCCAGGACTATTATCATGTGATCCCGATGATCTATACCAATGTGGACTTCTACAAGTTGTATCTCAGGGATGAGTTCGATGGCTATCCGTTATGGGTGGCGCATTATCTTCAAAAACAGCGGCCTAATATCTCCCGCGAATGGGCCTTCTGGCAGCACAGTGAGGCGGGTCGCGTGAGCGGGATCGTCACCAGGGTCGATTTCGATGTTTTTAACGGGGATTCGACCGAATTCAGGAGGCTGCTGATCAATTGAGATGGTCAGCTGGTGTGATCGACGACGATACGCCACCCGCCGTTGAACTTTCGGAAGAGGAGGGTATAGATACCGCCGATATCGCCGGACTTTCTTTTCAGGAACCATTTTCCGATCACGAAATAATAGTCGGAGGACAATCTTTTTACTTTTAGCAGATCGAAGAAGAGTTTACCCATCTGGTCGGGGCCGCTATAATTTTTCTTATAGTTGGCGAGTGCCTGGTGGTAGCCGTAGCTGGGGCCGGATTTGCCGATAAAAACGAGGGAATCATTGTCCCAGTATCCTTTCATGAATGCGTCGAGGTTGCCTTTATTCCAGGCGTCTACCTGGGTAGCCATGATCTGACGGATGGCGGCTTCGTCTTTGGTGGGTTGTGCGGTAACGGAGGCGGTCAGGGTTATGAGAAAGAGTGCGGTTAGGAGACTCCTATTCATGGATGTTGTTTTGCCGGTAAATTACTCACTCCGAATCCAATTCCCGCAGCAATTCCTGTAATTTTTTGATATGCCGGCCGTATTGCCGGTTGATATACCAGGCATTGACAAAATAGATACAGAAGGTCATCGGGATCAGCAGGATCAGCCAGAAGAATGGGCTGGCCCACCAGGGTGTGGGGTGCAGGCGCTGATAAAGTGCCGATGTGGCGTTTGGCAGCTTCGAGCGAATGATCACATAGGATAGAAAATACATCAGGGGGACCATGGCGGTTCCGGCGAAAAGATAGAAGCGGGTATATTTTTTCAGGGTATCAACTTGCCGGGCCAGGTTGGATTTGATGGGCCAGGTGGGGCATTGCATCTCATTCAGCAGTTGGTATTTGCGATAATAGTAAGCAAAGAAGATAGCGGCCATCCCTACGAACAGCCAGGAGAGGACAGTCAGGCGGCCGTCGAATCCGAGGAGAAAGCAAAAGAATGCCGGGGTGTAGGCGGCGAGGAGAAGTATCCCCTCCCCGATCAGGTTGCGGCGCATGCGGGCGACCGGCGCCTGGGACCTTCTTCCCAGCGTGGCCAGGATGGCGCGGCGATCCTGTTCGCTGACCGGCGGGGCTTCCAGTGAATGCCAGATATATTTAAGACTTTCCAATTCCATATGTGTCTGCTTTTGTGATTTTACGCAATTTGTCCCGGATGCGATTCATTTTGACCCGGAGGTTATTTTGGGAAATGCCGAGGATGTCTTCCATTTCCTGGTAGCTCTTGTCTTCGAGGTAAAGCATGGTCAGTGCCTTTTCCACTTCGGTCAGCTTGTCGATGGCGGCATACAGCAGTTGAAGCTGTTCTTCCTTTTCGGCGGGATATTGGATATCATGCCATTCGGTCGGCAGTCGCCCGGGGTCGACGCTGGTGATCAGCCGGCGTTGTTTGCGAAGGCCGGAGATGGCGGTGTTCAGGGCGATCCGGTAGAGCCAGGTGCTGATCCTGGCTTCGCCGCGAAACGAGGGGTAGGAGCGCCAAAGCTGGTAGACGATCTCCTGGAAAAGGTCCTGACGGTCAGAAGCGCTAAAACAATACAACCGGCATACCTTATAAAGCATGCCGCGGTGTTCACTCACCAGCCTGATAAAGGCTTCCTGTATGGCGGGGTCCTGCAAATAGAAGATTTTGAGGCTTATAGCCTTTGTCGCGGATAGGACGAAAATATTACATTCGGAGGATATCAGTTGGCGGACAGCCGTTTCGCGGAAAATAGGCCTTGGGGCTGGACCACTTTGACGGATACGAGGCCGCGGATGCCCGCATAATCGCGGGCGGAGCTGAAGAGATAGGCTTCCGGCTGGTCGACGATCCCTTCGCGGACGGGGTTCTCATGGACATGGGCGATCCGGTCCATCAGGAGGCGAGGCTGGTCGTTTTCGATCCGAAGCGGGCCGCTGCAGTTTTGCCAAAGATGATATTTCTCCAGGAGCCGGAGGGATTTACCGTATTCTTCGAAGCGCCGGAACATCCAATCCCGGCGAAGGTCCATTTCCACTTCGATGGTTTTCAGCAATGCCGGGGTAGTATATTTTTTGAAGTCGCGCTCGAAATAGGCGGGCGCTGCTCCGTCCCGCGTCCGAAGCACAAGGTGAAGATGGCTGCTCATCAGGCACCAGGAATACAGGTGCAGGCCTTGCGTACGGACAAAATGGTTCAGGGCATCGGCAATCGCCTGTTTATAGGCGGGCCTAACAAACAAATCGATCTTATCTACTATGTTGAGTGTCAGAAAATGACAGGCATCGAGGGGGATATTTGGCTTTTCATTCGAAAACATACGCTCACTTGTTTAAAATGAACAAATTTGCACCTGGGGCTGAGGTATGGGAGGGGATTGCCCTAAAGTTACAAAAATCATGCGCCTTTCGTTATATCAGCGGAGTTTTATTTTTTTGTGAGGTCGTGAACGCCCCCTCTTATGGTTAATCTTACCCGTTGGCGGGGCCAGGCGCTGCAGTGGAGATAGTGAGCGGGGTCATCGACCCATCTGGCCTCGAGCAGTTTGTCGATCGGGGAAGGGGCGGGTTTGCCCTTTTTGACAATTTTATCCATATCGACCGGTTGATTACCAAATTGCCAGAAATGGTGTTCGGAATCGTGCTGATAGCGGTTGGCAAAGAACTGGAATTGCCTCATCAGCCATTCCTTGCGGGATTCATCAGGGTGTTCGGATATAGCCCGGAGCAGCTGTTTGGCTGAGATGCTTTTCAGGTCCCGTAAGACTTTTGGCAAATTCCCCTTTCCCGCTTCCACGTCGGCAATCATATACAACTGGCTCGGGAGGATGGAGTATTCGTATACCCTTAGCCGTTTGTTATCTATACAGTAGTTCAGGTTGTCCACTAACAGATCACAATATTCAAAGCGGGTAAACACATCGATCCCGCCGACGACGGTCAGGGTTACAAAATACAATCCACTGGGCTGTACTTTGTATATTTCGGTCATGCGTAAAAGATAGCAAACTTTTATTAAAATCAATAACTGTAAGCGAATTTTCCCACCAGGAGAAAAATTCCACGGGTGAGAGTGATCGGGTACGATCAAAGGATCCTGAGCTTCGCATAATTCAACATTATCTTCTTTTGGCCGTTGTGTTCAAATTTGACTGTTGCGATCGGATTGTGGGTGTTCCCTTCCATCGAGGTTACCTCCCCGAAACCGAATTTCTGGTGCTCAACCTTTTGCCCTACCTGGAGTGCGGAGGTATCGCTGGGCACAAAATCCGCGGTTGGCTGGTGCTCGACGGTCCTGGGGTAGGGTTTGGGGGGGACATAAGATGGTTTGGCGCTTCCGACCTTGCCCCCGTGGAGCCGTTCGTAGGCCGAGCCGGTGGGTCCTGAGAAACCCTGGCCCTGGTTGCGGACACCGCCGCCGGCGAAGCTGCGGTCGAGTAATTCCGACGGGATCTCGTCGATGAACCGGCTGGGTTCGTTCTGGACCAGGCTGCCGAAGCGATAGCGGGTATTGGCGTAGGTGATCCAGAGCTTCTGTTTCGCCCGGGTGATCACCACATAGAACAGCCGTCTTTCTTCTTCCAGCTCTTCGCGGGTATTGATCGCCATTGCATTGGGGAAGAGCATTTCTTCCAGGCCCGCAGCGAAGACGCAGGAGAACTCCAGGCCTTTTGCAGCGTGGATGCTCATCAGCTTAACGGTATCGGCATTTGGGTCTTTCTCATCGGCGTCGGTAAGCAGGGTGATCTGCTGGAGATAATTTCCGAGGTTTTTGGTTCCCGTCTCGAGGACGCCGTCCTCATCGGGCATCTCCGTGAATTCTTTGATGGAATTGAGCAATTCCTGGATATTCTCGTACCGGGCCACGCCTTCCGTGGATTTATCGTTGAACAGTTCCTTTACCAGGTTGGTCTGTTTGCCGACGTGCTGAGCGACGTCATAAGCATTTTTCATGTCGAGCATGCTGGCGAAGCTGCGGATCATGAGCACAAAGTTGTCGATAGACTCCAGGGTGCCTGCCTTATAGCCGAACTCAGCCGCACGTTGAAGCACTTCCCAAAAGTAGATGCTGTGTTCATTGGCGGCCAGGACTGCCCGGTCGATCGAGGTTTTGCCGATGCCGCGGGCCGGAAAATTGATGATCCGTTTGAGGGACTCTTCGTCACGGGGGTTTACGATGACGCGCAGATAGGCCAGAAAATCCTTGATTTCTTTACGTTGGTAGAAGCTGATGCCGCCATACATGGTGTAGGGGATGGCCATTCGGCGCAAACTTTCTTCAAAGGCGCGACTCTGCGCGTTTGTCCGGTAGAGGATGGCAAAGTCGCGGTTGTTGTAGTGGTTACGTAGCCGTTGCTCCTGGATGGTATCGGCCACGTATTTCCCTTCCTCGTTATCGGTCATCAGGCGGACCAGACGGATCTTCTCGCCGGCGGCGTTATCGGTCCACAGGTTCTTTGGTATTTGACCTTTATTATTCCGGATTACTTCATTGGCCACATTGAGGATGCTCTGGGTGCTCCGGTAGTTCTGTTCCAGCTTTACCACTTTGACATCGTCATAGTCTTTCTGGAACTGGAGGATATTTTCGATGGTGGCGCCGCGAAAGCTGTAGATGCTCTGCGCGTCGTCGCCGACCACGCAGACATTCTCATGGACGGCGCCCAGCAGCTTGATGATCTCGTATTGTGCGGGATTGGTATCCTGGTACTCGTCGATCAGGATATATTTGAATTTATGTTGGAATTTATGGAGGCTTTCGGGGAACCTGGTCAGCAATTCGTACATTTTGATCAACAGGTCGTCGAAATCCATTGCGCCGTTCTTGAAGCAACGTTTTGTATATGCGTCATAGATCTGGGTAATAGCCGGCCGGTTGCTGCGGATATCTTCCTGTTGGATGGCGTAATCGTTGGCATATTCCGTGGGGCCGACGAGGGCGTTCTTGGCCGAGGAGATGCGGTTGTATACGGTATTGGGTTTATAGTGTTTGTCGTCGAGGTTCAACTCGTTGATAACGGTCTTTATCACGCTTTTGGCATCGTCGGTATCGTAGATCGTAAAGTTACGGTCGTATCCGAGGTGATGGGCTTCGCCGCGCAGAATGCGGGCAAAAACGCTGTGAAAGGTGCCGATATAGAGGTTGCGGGCTTCATTGTTGCCCAATATTTTCTCCACGCGTTCTTTCATCTCCTTCGCGGCCTTGTTGGTGAAAGTGAGGGCAAGGATATTGAATGCGCTGACTCCCTGGGATAGCAGGTGGGCGATCCGGGTGGTCAAAACCTTCGTCTTTCCGCTACCGGCGCCGGCTACGATCATGATTGGGCCGTCCTTATGCAATACCGCCTCCCGCTGCGGGTCATTCAATTCGCTTAGATAGTCGCGCATGTTGCGAAGGTAGTCAAATCCGGAGCAATTTTGACGTGGCGGATTCGCCCAAATGGGATAAGTTTTTTAGATTTACCAGTCTATCCAATCCGGATTAAACCTTATGGAGACGTATCATATGGAAAAGAGTCGCGTAGCGGCGAGATAGTAGGGCGGATGCCGGTGGAGAGAAGTTCTGGGAGTCGGCGACGGAGGGTAAATGAGGAATCGGCCCGCATGGAATGGAACAAACAATGGGAGGAGCAAAAACAAAGGGGCTATTGGCCGGGTTAAGAGCCGCGTTGAGAACCTCCGGTGAGCCGGGTATTCTTTACCACGCCTTTACTGTTGGCCTTGCCTTTACCGGCGGGAAATCCGGGGATATTACTTTTGGGGCCAGCGAGGGCCTTGCCGTCTTTCTTTTTCTTGTTATTGGGGATGAGAGCCATATGCACTTTAATTTATCGTTACTAATTTTCAGACTGAAGGTACAAAATTAACGCTTAATCGGCTGCGGCATAATAAACCTTACCTTTTTGCCGGAGATGCGGGCTGAAAAGCCATGGTTCCTTCGGGTCGGTAAAATAGATCGCCCGTTTGCCGATATTGGTATTGAAAATATCCAACAGCATAAAATCATTGTTCAATAAGGCCTCGTTCAGTTTCAATCGTAAAATGCCTGGTCTAAGATCGACATAGACATCCATGCATTGGTACCTTCGCATGGAATCGCCAAAGGTTTTTACTCCATCTTTTCTCATTTCTTTCATCACCTGGTCGCTGGTATTGACGCTGCCGAGCCATGGCCCCAACAGGCTGGGGCCTTTGCAGGGAAAGAAATCATCTAATAAAGACATCCCAAAATCACGTTTTTTATAATACATTTCACTGGTCCGGAACAGGCCATGATATCGTTTGTCCAGGTAAGCCAGGTATACGCCGGATTCCAGCAAGGCATAATTCACGATGGTCAGGTCGGGGCGACAGTGCTGGGCTTGCATGAAGGTACCATAATGGATAGGTATCGTTGTCCTTCGTCGTGATCAGAAGGCTGTTGGGTTCCAAGCCATCAAAATAAAGGCGGCTCGCCTGTACAAAACTATCGGGGTAAATTTCGGGGGCAAGAAATTTCTTCGCCTCGTCTTCAAAACCGTTTACCAGCAAGGTGCTGTAGGCATAAAGATATTCGTTCCCACATTTGATGGCGATATTTCCCCATAAGGTCGGGTAAGTTGGATATTGCTGTCGGAGCTTGTTATAGCTGTCTAATGCCATTTTCTCATAGCCGATGAAATTATCCTTCGGGGACTCGCCATACAGGTCTTTCGGATCGGTCCCGCCATGCCGGCTGTCCACATCGTAAAAGAAACTCCCGGCATAGTGCCCATAGGCCCTCGCCAGGCTTTCCAATCCGGCGGCATCCAGCGCAGGTCTGTCGCCAAAGTCTTTGATGATGTCCATATCCCAATTGGGATATCCGTGATAAACACAATGATCATATTCATAATTATAAGTCGGAAGATCATTCGTATAAAATCCCACGTATCCTGCTACGGCCTCCGCAACCGCCTTTTCTGAACTGTCTTTTGCGGATGGATAATCCAACGGCAACCACGTGCGACTTGCATCGGACCAGAAAAGTTGGATGTGCTTATACACGCTGGGATGACCGGGAGACCTGTCGGCCGTATACCAGCCATCCCTTTTCTTCATAAAGACGAGATTATATGGCACGAAATCCGAGAAGGCATAATGGCTGAAATACATAGCTGCCACTTCCTTAAAAAGAGGCTTATCTTGCGCGAAGGAGTGCACACCGCAGAGAAGTGAAGACAGAAGTAATAAATAGTGCTTGCCTTTCATAGATGATTTGCGAAGGTATAACGCATCTTTTATCTTTATCATATGCCGAAAGAACTCTATTTCGATATCAGCTCGGAGCACAGTGGCGGCAGCCTTTACCGAGTGCCGGGGGCGGCCGGAGAAATATCTTATCTGTATAACTACAGTGTTGCGGATGCCGATACTGGCGAGGTGGAAATCTTTGATACCTGGTATGTCAGCTGGGAGGCGTTCTGGAAAGCGTTGATCGTCGATCCGGAATGGTATTACCGGCACCCTTTATATGTGCATCCGGAGCAGCGGGAATTTGTGAGAGAAGCGTTGAAGCGAGTGAATTGGGGTGTTCACCCGGATAAGAAATGGCAGGAAAGTCATCAACGTCAGTGGAAAAAAGTGCTGGAAGACCCCGGGACCTACTATCGGGGTCCTCAGGCTTCGTAGAACTCTTCTCCGTAAATGTCCAAGTATGCTGAAGGATGGTCTCTTAATGGTGATCGCGTTGTTGTTTGTCGTCTCGATGCTGGCGATGCTCAGCACCCGGCTTCGCATCTCCTACCCCATCCTGCTGGTCCTGGCGGGATTGGGGATCAGTGTGATTCCCGGCATTCCGCAGATCCGGCTCGATCCCGATATCGTGTTTATCATTTTCCTGCCGCCGCTTTTATACTCGGCTGCCTGGGAAACCCCCTGGCATGAGTTCTGGAGGTTGCGGCGGCCCATCGGGTTGTTGGCTTTCGGCCTGGTGCTACTGACGGCGGCGGCGGTGGCCTTTGTCTCGAACTGGCTGATCCCCGATTTTCCGCTTGCGCTTGGCTTTCTGCTGGGCGGCATTGTTTCGCCCCCGGACGCGATCGCGGCCACCAGCGTGCTGGCAAACGTAAAGGTGCCGAGACAGGTGACGACGATCCTGGAGGGGGAAAGCCTGGTGAACGATGCGTCGAGCCTGATCGTCTACCGGTTTGCACTGGCGGCGCTGTTTACAGGGAAGTTCGTATTCTGGAAGGCGGGTATGGATTTCCTGGCGGTTATATTTCTGGGCATCCTGATCGGGTTGGCGATCGCCCATATCGTCTATGCGATCCATCGCTGGCTCCCGACCACGCCCACCATCGACACGGGCATCACTTTCATTTCGCCTTATCTGATGTATATAACGGCGGAGCATTTTCATTGTTCCGGGGTGCTGGCGGTGGTCAGCGGGGGGCTGTTCCTGAGCTACCGGTCGCAGGATATATTCGACTATGGAAGCAGGTTGACGACGACCAGTGTATGGAATGTTGTTGTCTTTCTGCTTAACGGAATCGTTTTTATCCTGATCGGGCTGCAGTTGCCGGGGATCATAGGGAGTTTGGGGGAATACTCGCTGCACGCGGCCATCGGCTATGGCGTAGCGATTAGTCTGGTGGCGATCCTCGTGCGGCTGCTTTGGGTCTATCCGGGTGCTTATCTGCCGCGGATGATCAATCGGCGGATCCGGCGGCGGGAAACGAGGCCGCTTCCGAGGCAGGTATTTATTATTGGCTGGAGCGGGATGCGGGGCGTAGTCTCGTTGGCCGCGGCGCTGGCGATACCGATCGCGTTACCCGGCGGCGAGGGGCTTCCGCATCGCAACCTTATTCTGTTCATTACGTTTATCGTCATCCTGATCACGCTGGTATTCCAGGGGCTCACGCTGCCCTGGATCATCCGGTGGCTGAAGATCAATGTGAATGACGGGGAGCGGGAAAAGCAGCTGAATTTAAAGCTGAGACTGGCCAGGGTGGCGTTGGATCATATCAATACCGCGTATGCGGATGAAGTAGCTTCGATGCAGCCTTTTTCCCTGTTGAAGGACCGCTATGAAAAAAAGCTTGATCTCACGGTCAGGACTTTGGAGAGGGTGGGTGAGCAGGAAACGATACCGCCCATTATTCTTCAATTCCGGCAGCTACAGCTGGACCTCATCGGGCTGCAGCGTGCGGAGCTGGCGCGGATGCGCCATCGGAATGAGTTTCCGGAGGAGTTGATCCGGAGTGAGGAGTTCGAAATGGACCTCGAGGAGGCGCGGATCCGGCGGATAAAGATGCTGTCATGAAATGGAGGTAGGCTGAACATGCTGCAGGATAACGCGGTAGAGTTCGTCGGGGCTGAATGGTTTTACGACCACGTCATTCAGTCCGGCAGCGAAGGCATCGCTTTCGACCTCTTTGGGGGTGCTGGCGGTCAGGGCAATAATGGGCAGTGTTTCACCGCGCTTGCGGAGCAGCACGGTGGCCTCATAGCCGTCCATGACCGGCATGTGGAGATCCATGAGGATCAGGTGGTGGGACCGCGCATCCAGCTTATCGAGTGCTTCCGCGCCGTTGACCGCCACATCTACCGTGGCGCCGTTGTTTTCCAGCATGGTCTGGGCCACCAGGACGTTCAGGGGGTTGTCTTCCACCAGCAGGATATGGATGCCCCGGAGCCGCTGATCGGAATCCGCTTCCGGCTGCAGTTCACTGTTTTCGCCGATCGCTTCGCCGGTGGGCAGGAAGGTCTGGGTGAAATAAAAGGTGGAACCTTTACCGGGCTCGCTGTTCAAATTCAGGGTCACTCCCTGCAGCTCCAGGATCTTTTTTGTGATCGCCAGCCCCAGGCCGGTACCGCCGTAGCTGCGGGAAGTGGAGGAATCGGCCTGAGTAAAGCGATCGAAGATCACACCGTGTTTTTCCGCCGGGATACCGATGCCGGTGTCTTCCACTTTAACGGTCACGGTGATCCGGTCCTGTTCTGCGGCGTCAACGGTGAGGGATAGCCGAACCGATCCGACCTTGGTAAATTTGACCGCGTTGTGCACGAGGTTGTTGATGACCTGGCTGGTGCGGGTCGGATCTCCCAGCACCTTTTTGTCCAGGCGGGGATCGACCTCGGCGCGCAGCATGATCCCGCGCTCGTCGGCTGCGTTCTTAAGCCCGGCGACGATATTCCGGCCGATGGCGGCGAGGTCCATGGGAATATGTTCGAATCCGATCTTCCCTTCCTCGATCTTGTTATAGTCGAGGATATTATTGACGATCGACAGCAGGTTATTGGCGGAGAAGAGCAGGACGCCAAGGTCTTCCTTCTGATCGGTTCTGGGGTTGTTGCGCAGCATCAGGTGGGTCATTCCGATGACGGCGTTGAGCGGTGTCCGGATCTCGTGTGACATCGTCGAGAGGAATTCGGATTTTGTCCGAAGGCCTTGCTGGGCTTCCCAGGTTGCCCGACGGAAGTTGTGGGCGAAGCGATGGGAAAGGGCGAGGGACTGGAGGAAGAAGAACGTGATATAGGAAATGAACAGGACCGCCCGCCAGTCGGAAATGAACCCAAAATAATGGAGGTTCATGATCATACCGACGAAGAGCAGTACCCCCGTGCTCAGCAGGGCAAATACCGAACCGCTCCGCCGGTGCCGGGCCGCGCGCAGGAAGACATACATCGAATAGCCGATACAAAAGAACATCATGCTGAGAAAGCCGATCAGGATACGCGTAAAGACCAGTGTGGGCATGAAGAGGACCAGAAGACTATAGGCCATACAGAGCCAGATCAGCGCCTTGGTGACAACGGGAATGATATCGTCGGGGTAAAGCTTTCGGGTATAAGCGCAGAAGAACGCCATGGCCAGGGAAAGGGAAAGGTATTCGACACGGATGGTGAGAAACCAGTCCAGGTTGGAGAACAGGAGATGGAGGGCATAGTGTTGGGTGCCGACCATCCGGTAGCTGAAAACGATACAAAACAGGGAAAAATAGAGGATCGCTTTGTCATGGCTGCTAAATACAAAAAGGGCAAGGAAGAAGAGGCCGCCCATGAACATACAGCCAGCCATCAAAAAATCGTAGGCGACGTCGCGGTTCTTTTTGAGGAACAGGACGTCCTTGTCACCGATCAGTATTTCCTTGTAGGGTCCGCCTCGGGCGTGCCAGAAGTTGGCGATCTGCATCACGAAATGAAGGGTGTCGGGTTCACCGGGCGGCAGGGCGAGGTTCTTGGTCGCCCAGAAGGGGGTAGCTTTTTCGCTGCTGGTGGCCGGAACGCCGTCCTGGGCCTGGGGAACGCCGTTGACAAAAAGCTTATATGAGCAATAGGCGTCCGGGACTTCGAGACCGATCCGGGGTCGTTTGTGGGGTAGAAGAACGGTCAGTGTATAGGTGGCGTAGCCGACAGCGGGGACGGGGTGGCCGTTCATGGAAAGTTCTTTCCAGAGTACCGGATAAGGGACATAGACGGGTGGCGGGATGGAAAAGCTGTCCGGGGGGAGCAGGCGGTCCCAGTAAAAGCCCCATTCGCCATTAAGTGCCAGCGACTTACCAAATAAATTCTGATTGCGCAGGTCGATCAAACCGTGGCGGGCAAGCGGAGTTTGCCCATCTGCCGGACAGGATATGCCAATTGCTGTTACCAGGGCTATGCCCGCGAATATCGACCAGTTACGTCTCATAAGCCGGATCCCGCTCCTAAATGATTGAATAATGTTGTCGAAATAACGCAGAATGGAGGATAAAATGATAGGAAGGGTCAAAAAAAAGAAAGCCGTCTCCCCACCGGGAAACGGCTTTGCCTTTTGTCTTTTTGGACTATTTATTTATGTTCCAGGAGTTTGAAGAACTGATCCAGTTGCGGCAGGATCACGATACGGGTGCGGCGGTTGGCGGCGCGGCCTTCGTTGGTATCGTTGGCGGCAACCGGCAGGTATTCACCGCGACCGGCAGCAGTAATGCGGGCCGGATCGAGGCCGTATTCCTTCTGCAGGATGCGAACGACCGAGGTAGCGCGTTTTGTGCTGAGGTCCCAGTTGTCCTTGATCGCGCCGGGATGATCATAGGGTTTGTTGTCCGTATGACCTTCAACCATGAATTCGATATCGGGCTGGGCTTTCAGGACGGTGGCCACCTTACCGAGGACGGTCTTGGCCGCCGGTGTGACGTCCCATTTTCCGCTATTGAACAACAGTTTGTCCGAGATATCGATATAGACGACCCCTTTGTCGACCTTGATGTTGATGTCCTGGTCGTTGACGTCGGCGAGGGCGCCTTTCAGGTTCATCACCAGGGCCATGTTCAGGGAGTCTTTGTGAGCCAGCTCTGCTTGCAGGTTCTGGATGTAAGAATCTTTCGCACCGATATTATCCAGGGATTTCTTGATGCTTTCCGCCTGGGTGCTGGAGATCACGGAGAGGTCCTGCAGTTGTTTGATGGTGGCGTCGTGGTTCTGTTTCGCCAGGTCGAGCTGTTTGTTCAGATCGTCGAGTTGTTTTTGGAGGGCGGCCCTGGCGGTGGCGTCTGAGGCCGTGAGGTCGTTACAATTCTTAAGGTCTGAGGCCAGCTTGGCGTTTGCAGCGGTTAGCGAGTCGGCTTTTGCTACTTCTGCTTTGAATTTCTTTTGACTTACGCATGAGAAAAGGAATACAGCGAGAGTTGCGAAGAGCAATGAATGTTTAAGCTTCATAGTAATATTTTTTTTAAAAAAGATCATTCCTCTTTCGCGGATGGTCATGCGATTCGAGGAATAATGTCAAAGATAAATGAACAAACCAGATTTGCTTATTGGTTTGGCGCAAAAATAGGCGAAATTAATGCCAAAATCGCACTCGCTGAATGAATTATACAAGAAAAGGCCTTGTGCTGACCGGAAAAGCGGCTGTCAGGGGGCTTTTACGTGTTTTTTGCCGTCACCCGCGAAATGAGACCGTTGACCGGCCATGCAAAAATTTGGGGGTTGCGGCGGAGCCGCGGTATCGGAACCAAAAAAATTAGTTACGAAATACTAAAAAGATTAGTGTGAATAAATTAATTCCCCTAGCTTTGTTGAATCAATAAATTTGGGTGAATAAAAAACTACGATTATGTCAAACGCAGAAAAAATGAAGGCTTTAAAGCTGACAATGGATAAGATCGACAAAGACTTTGGAAAAGGGAGCGTGATGATGATGAATGAAAGAAGCCAGGAGCCCATGGAGGTGATCTCCACCGGTTCGATCGGCCTGGACATGGCGCTGGGGGTTGGGGGGCTGCCTAAAGGCAGGGTCGTTGAAATATATGGACCCGAATCTTCCGGTAAGACTACTATCGCTACTCATATTATTGCAGAGGCCCAGAAAAAGGGCGGCATGTGCGCGATCATCGACGCGGAGCATGCTTTTGACAGCGCTTATGCGCAGAAACTGGGAGTGGATATCGACAACCTGTTGATATCGCAACCCGATTATGGCGAGCAGGGGCTGGAGATCGCGGACCGGCTGATCCTTTCCGGGGCGCTTGATGTCGTGGTCATCGACTCGGTTGCGGCGCTGGTACCTAAGGGTGAGTTGGAAGGCGAGATGGGAGACAGTAAAATGGGTCTTCAGGCGCGGCTGATGTCACAAGCACTTAGAAAGCTCACCGCCACGATCAGCAAGACAAATACCATTTGCATTTTTATCAATCAGCTTCGTGAAAAGATCGGGGTGATGTTTGGCAACCCGGAAACAACGACTGGCGGAAATGCGCTCAAATTCTATGCTTCCGTCCGGCTGGATATCCGACGGATGGCGCAGATCAAAGATGGGGAGGAAGCGGTGGGCAACCGGGTAAAAGTGAAGGTGGTAAAGAACAAAGTCGCTCCCCCTTTCCGGGCTGCGGAGTTTGATATCGTCTTTGGCGAAGGCATTTCAAAGATGGGCGAGATCGTCGACATGGGGGTAGAGTTGGGTATCGTTCAGAAAAGCGGCAGTTGGTTCAGCTATGGGACCGATAAGCTGGGGCAGGGTCGCGATACGGTCAAGCAATTACTACATGACAATCCGGAATTGGCCACCGAGATCGAGAACAAGATCCGTGAAAAAGTGAAGGAAATGCAGAATGCGTGATTTTATTTAATTGAGTTAGTAAGTACCGGCCGTCTATTTTTAGATGGCCGTTTTGTTTTGTGGAAAGAATCTTCGGGAGACATTGCGAATTTGTACTTATGGCGGAGCGTATAAATACCTGGTTTTGCTGGTCCGGCGCGGATTCATAGCTGCGGGGCTGGAAGAATGCCTAAAAATAAAAAAGGGGTCTGAATAGAAATTCAACCCCGTTTTAAAATCCAATATCCTATGAAAAACCGAGATAAAGGTATAGGATAATAATCAAATCTGCAATACCATTTTCCGGTAATTTTATTTTTTTAACCTTTTTTAATTCTTTAAAAGCTGGTGGGAAACAGCTCTATTGCTTTCTTTATCAGTTACTCGCAGAACATAAACCCCTTTTTCAAGCGAAGAAACGTTAATAACCTGTATTCCGGCCTGCAACCGTTTGCTTAACCGTACTACCCCCGAAGCGTCGATCACTTGCAGGTCACTCGTGTGTTCTGTACGCACAATAAACAATTTATCCACCGGATTAGGATAGAACTTAAAATCGACCGCACCGGACACGCTCAACTGCATTGCTTTGGAGTATACCGGTGCGTCTGTCCATGCGGTATATTTGATCCGGTAAAAATCCGATCCGTTTGGCGCCGCTGCGTCCGTGACCTCAAAATGTTGTATCCCTGCGGCTACCCTCACGACACTGATGGTCTCATAATGCGTTTCGTCGGGGCTCCGTTCGATAACAAAGTAGCTTCCTTCCACTGCGCTGTCAGTTTCCCATTTCAGGAGAACGCGATTGGATCCGCCCGGAGTGGCATCGCACTGGACGAAGAAATTGCTGCCGCCGGGGAGTCGCCCGGCGGCGGAATCCACGGTGGTATCCGACAGCGAGGGGCTTGCCTGCCGGGCATAACCGATCCGGGCACAGATCAGCACAAATAAGAGGAGCAAGAGCTTTTTCATTGTTTAAATGTGCGGGAGGTGCTTAGAACGCCAAAGCGGTTCAAAGATTTTTCATCAGTTGTTATAATCTTCTTAAAATACAGTTCAATCCGGTGTACCTTTCGGAAACATAACAAACTGCGTATGCAAACCTCCGTGAGAAGGATGAGCGGTGCGAAGCGGATAGCCCTTGTGGCCCACGACAACAAAAAAAATGAGCTGATTGAATGGGCTGTCTATAATAAAGCAGCGCTTTCCCAGCACTTGCTATATGGAACCGGTACGACCGGGACCCTGGTTGAAGAGGCTCTGGGCCAGCCGGTGACTAAGTTCCTGAGCGGCCCGCTTGGCGGTGACCAGCAGATCGGTTCCCGGATCGCCGAAGGGAAGATCGATATGCTCATTTTTTTCTGGGATCCGATGGAAGCCCAGCCGCATGATCCGGATATCAAGGCCCTGCTACGCCTGGCCGTTACCTGGAACATCCCGTTTGCCTGCGACCGGGCCACGGCGGATTTTATTTTTACTTCTCCGTTGATGCTGGAGGAGTATGAGATCCTTCCCCCGGACTACTCTGCCTATAATAACCGGCTGCAGCTACCGCCGGGTCAGGCATAAATCGTATTTTCATCCACCAAACTACACATCATGAGAAAGCAACTAATCGCTTGTCTTCTGCTGGCCGGGCTGTCGGGCCGGTCGCAAACAAAGACATTGTCGGGATTCAACGAATCCGCCGTCCGGCAGCAATTGGACCTTGAATCGACGTATGACAGCTATCTTCACTCAGCCAATATCGATAGTGGTATCAGGATCATGTCCGCCCGTCCGCATCATGTCGGATCACCGGGGAACAAAGCCGTCGTCGACTATATCTATAATAAGTTCAAGAGCTGGGGTTATGATGTGCAGATCGAGACGTTTTATGTGCCCTTTCCTACCCCGAAGGAGCGGCTGCTGGAAATGACGGGACCCACTCTTTTTAAGGCTACGCTGGCGGAGAAGCCGCTGGCGGCCGATGCCACTTCCGGTCAGACCTCGGAACAGCTGCCTACCTATAACTGCTGGTCGGCGGATGGGGACGTGACGGGAGCGCTTGTCTTTGTCAACTACGGCATTCCCGAAGACTATGACTACCTGGACAGGTTAGGGATCTCGGTAAAGGGAAAGATCGTCATTGCCAAATATGGCCGTTCCTGGCGTGGTATCAAACCAAAGGTGGCCCAGGAGCACGGCGCCATCGGCTGTCTGATCTATTCCGATCCAAAGGATGACGGGTACTATGATGGAGATGTCTATCCAAAAGGCGCCTTCAAGAACGAATATGGGGTACAGCGAGGATCCGTGCTGGACATGCCGATCTATCCCGGCGACCCGTTAACGCCCGGTGTCGGCGCAACTAAGGACGCCAAACGACTGGACCGGTCTGAAGCCCTCACCCTCCTAAAAATCCCGGTGCTGCCGATCTCGTATCATGATGCCGAGCCCCTGCTGCGTGCCCTTGACGGCCCGGTGGCGCCGGCCGACTGGCGCGGTGCGCTTCCGTTCACGTATCATATCGGTCCGGGCCGGGCCCGGGTGCACCTCAAGCTGGCGTTCAATTGGGACATGAAGGAATTGCATGACGTGATCGCCAAACTACCTGGCAGTGAGTGGCCGGACGAGTGGGTGATCCGGGGCAACCACCATGATGCCTGGGTCAATGGCGCGGGCGACCCCATCAGCGGGCAATCGGCGATGCAGGAAGAGGCCCGGGCGGTCAGCGAATTATTAAAGACCGGCTGGAAGCCGAAACGTACGATCGTATACTGCGCCTGGGACGGGGAAGAGCCGGGTCTCCTGGGATCCACCGAATGGGTGGAGGAGCATGCCGCCGAGTTGCAGCAAAAGGCGGTCGTCTATATCAATTCCGATGGGAATGGCCGCGGTTATTTGGGAGTGGAGGGGTCGCATGCCCTGGAGCCGTTCATGAACGAGGTAGCCCGGGACGTCACTGACCCGCAAACGCATCTTTCCGTAGCGGAGCGGATGCACGCCCGCGAGTTGGTCAATGCCGCGGGCGCTGGCCGGCTTAAGAAGGATCTGTTGCAGAAGAAATCGTTTACCATTGGTGCGCTGGGTTCCGGCTCCGACTATTCGCCTTTCCTTCAGCATTTGGGGATTCCCTCCTTCAATCTGGGTTTTGGGGGTGAGGATCCGGGTGGGGAATATCATTCCATCTATGATTCCTACGACGACTATCGGCGGTTCAAGGATCCCAGTTTCCAATATGGGGTAGCGCTGGCGGAGACGGCGGGTCGCACGACGCTTCGGATGGCGGATGCCACGGTGCTGCCTTTCGATTTCCGTGCGCTTTATAAAACGATCAATGGGTATGCCGCTGATCTGGTGACGGAGCTCGATCAGCTCCGGGAGACTACCACGCTGACCAACCAGCTGATCCGTGAGCAGGTGTTTGGTAATGCGACCGACACGGCGCTTCATCTGATGCCGCCGCCGGTTAAAGATGAGGTGCCCTATCTAAACTTTTCCCCTCTTCAAAATGCGCTGAATGATCTGGAAAAGATCAGCAACCGCCTGGCTGATACGCTGGCGAAATCCAAGCCGACAGGGGCCCGGGCGGACGCCGTCAATCAGGCCCTTTATAAGGCGGAACAACAATTGCTGTCGGATAATGGACTCCCCCGGCGTCCCTGGTACCGGCATACGATCTATGCCCCCGGTTTTTACACCGGTTATGGGGTAAAGACGCTGCCCGGGATCCGGGAAGCCATTGAACAAAGGAATTGGAAGGAGGCTCAGGCGCAGATCGATATTGACGCGGCTGTGCTGAAAAAATTCTCTTCCTATCTGGGTTCGATAGCGCCATAGGGGTCCCGATGCGATTTGAAAAAAGTCCTACGATATATGTTCCGAATAGCAGGCGCAGTGATGTGTCTGCTATTTTTGTCGTGGGTACTCCTGGCGGTCTATGTCGAATGGAAAAAAGACAGTCTGCTCGAGAAGGCGCGGACCGAGATCAATAGGCGGATCGGCGGCACCTTGCAGATCGGGCAGCTCGATATTTCGCTATTCCGGCATTTTCCTGCGGTCACGCTTTCGATGACGGATGTCTCGCTTCGGGATAGTGCCTGGCAGCGGCATCGGCATGACCTGTTAGAGGCACAACGTGTCTATGTCAGCTTTTCGCCGTTCCGGAGTCTTTTTCATGGCCGGGTAGAGCTTGGCAGCGTCTATCTTGAAAAGGCCACTATCTATTTCTACACGGATAGTACCGGGTACAGCAATACCTATCTTCTAAAGCCCCATGGAGAGTCGGGTTCAAAGTCGGGCGGCTCTTTGAATGGCGGGCTGCCGACGGTTGTGTTTTCGGATGTCCGTTGGGTGATGGACCGGCAGGACCGGCACAAGCTGTTTGATCTGTCTTTCGACCGGCTAACAGCGGTGATTAAGCGTGAAGACCGGGTGCTGCGTTTTGAAGTCTCCACGATGCTGAAGGCCAAAAGCTTTTCTTTCAATACCGAAAAAGGCAGCTTTATACGGGGCAAGCTATTATCCGGTCAATTTGTCTTTACCTATAACCTGGCGAGCCAAATCCTCCAGACGGATAAAGCCCGGCTGGATATCGACGGGTATCCATTTGTCTTCTCGGGCCGCTTCTTCCCTACGGTGAAACCCGATCCTTTCCTGCTGACCATCGATGCGGAGCGGATCCCTTTCCGGGTGGCGACTGCGTTTCTCACACCGCGTCTTGAGCAAAAGCTGGACGAATTCGACATGGACAAGTCTATTGCGATCCACGCGCAGCTGGATGCCGGGACGGCGGACGAGCACGAGCCACAGATCCAGGTCCGGGTCAACCTGGAAAAGGGCGGGGTGATAACGCCTACCGGAAGTTTCACAGCGGTTTCTTTTTCGGGAACCTTTACGAATGAGTGGGTGCATGGGCAGGGTCATAGCGACGAGAATTCGGGTCTGCGGTTTACGGCGTTTTCCGGCCAGCTGGAGGGTATCCCCCTCCGGGCCGACAGTTTTGCCATCACAAATCTTGTGCATCCGCAGCTATCCTGTGATCTTCACTCCCGGTTCGATATCGCGGCCTTGAATGACCTGTTTGGCAGTCAAACCCTGCAATTCCGTGCCGGTACCGGTGCGATGGATCTGAGGTATAATGGTCCGCTTTCGGAGAACGATACGGCGGGTGCCACGGTCAACGGACAACTGGTGCTTGACAGTGCGGCGATGATGTATCTTCCTTACCAATTCGCACTGACCAATGCCAATGGCCGGTTGCTGTTCAGGGATCAGGACCTGATGATCGATCGCCTCGAGGCCCGCGCAGGCCATACCAATGTCCGGATAAAAGGGGTAGCCAAAAACCTCATCTCGCTGCTCGACCGTAATTCCGGGAAGGTGAGCATGGAGTGGACGCTTAGCACGAATCATCTGGCGCTGGAGGACTTCATGGCGCTGGCGGGCCGGGTGTCCACGGCTTCCTCACATCGGAAGGGCGGCACTCCGATATTGGGGGCGACCGCGTCGCGGGTCGACAATTTCCTGAAAGCCGGGGCGATCCATTTAAATCTCGAAGCGGCGGATATAAACTATAAAGACTTTTCAGGGGCGCACGCGAAAGCCAGCATCGTATTTCAGGGCGGCGCGATCCGGCTGCAACAGCTGACGGTGGAGCAAGGCGTCGGGACCCTGGACCTCAAGGCAACGCTCCTGAGGTTGCCGCAGAGTGATGCCAATCCGCTGACGTTGGAATCCCATTTCGAGGGTATCGACCTCCCGGGGCTGTTCCGGTCATTTGACGATTTCGGGCTAAAGGGCATTGGTGCGCGCAATCTCAAAGGCAGGATGAATGCGGACATAAAATTGACCGGGTTTTTGACGGATAAGGCGCAGATCGTTCCCAACAGTTTCAAGGGGACGATCGATTTCAGCATTATGGATGGCCAGTTGCTCGATTTCGAGCCGATGGAGAAGATCCAGGAATTCGCCAGAATCCGCCCGACCGATAAAAAGACGAAATGGACGGGCGAAACCGTCCTGAAGAAAAGGGATCTCAGCGAGGTACGGTTCGGCGCGCTGCAAAACTCGCTGGATATCGATTCGACTACGGTGAAGCTGCATCGGATGGAAATCCGGTCGACCGCTTTTACCTTATATGCGGAAGGAACTTATGACCTTAAGAAGGGGGCGGATATGAGCTTGCAGGTGCCGCTGAGCAATCTGAAAGTGCATACCGGAGATATCCTCCCCGAGAGCCGGGGCAACGACAGTAAGGCCGGGCTCAGCCTTCGGCTCCGTGCCAAGACGGATGAAGACGGCAAGCTCAAGATAAGCTGGGACCCGTTCCGAAAGGCGTTGAAAAAGGGGAAAAAGGCTTAACTTTATTGGTTATGTCATTTAAGCTTCACAGCCCTTATCCTCCGGCCGGGGATCAGCCCGAGGCGATCCGCCAGCTGACCGAAGGCATCCTGGAAGGCGAACGGTACCATACGCTGCTGGGTGTTACCGGTTCGGGGAAAACGTTCACCGTTGCCAATGTCATCCAGAATGTTCAACGGCCCACGCTGGTATTGACGCATAATAAAACACTTGTCGCGCAACTATATGGCGAGTTCAGGCAGTTCTTCCCTGAAAACGCTGTCGGCTATTTCGTGTCGTATTACGACTATTATCAGCCCGAGGCGTATATGCCGGTCAGCAATACATACATAGAAAAAGACCTTTCCATCAACGAGGAGTTGGACAAGCTCCGGTTGCAGGCTACTACTCAGCTGTTGAGCGGTCGGAGAGACATTATCGTCGTCGCTTCGGTCAGCTGTATCTACGGTATCGGCAACCCCGCGGAGTTCGAGAACGGCATCATCCGGCTTGTGCGTGGGCAGGTCATCTCGAGGCAGGGTTTTCTGCATTCGCTGGTCAACTCCCTGTACAAACGCACCGAGATCGAGTTCACGCGGGGAAGTTTCCGGGTAAAGGGGGATACGGTAGATATCAACCTCCCCTATGTGGATTATGGTTACCGGATCAGTTTCTTTGGGGATGAGATCGACTCCATCGAAAGCTTCGATCTGAAAACCGGGAAGCGGATCGCTGAGATGGAGGATGCCGCGATCTTTCCGGCTAATTTGTATCTCGCACCAAAGGATATTCTGCAACAGGTCCTCTATGAGATCCAGGATGAGTTGGCGGCGCAAGTGGCGTATTTTAAGAATATCGGCCGGTACATCGAGGCGCAGCGGTTGAGCGAGCGGGTTAACTATGATGTGGAAATGATTAGAGAACTCGGGTTTTGCAACGGGGTCGAAAACTATTCCCGGTTTTTTGACCGGCGGCAACCGGGGACGCGGCCTTTCTGTCTGCTGGACTATTTTCCAAAGGATTTCCTGTTGGTGCTTGATGAAAGTCATCAAACGGTACCACAGATCAGCGGCATGTATGGTGGGGACCGGAGTCGCAAGCTGGTGTTGGTAGATTATGGGTTCCGGCTGCCCAGCGCCCTTGATAATCGGCCGTTGAATTTCCATGAGTTCGAGTCGATGACGGGTCAGACGATTTTTGTTTCGGCGACCCCAGGTGACTATGAGTTGGAAAAGACCGAAGGCGTAGTGGTCGAGCAGGTGGTGAGGCCTACGGGGCTGTTGGACCCGCCGATCGAAGTGAGGCCAAGCGTCAATCAGATCGATGACCTGCTCGATGAGATCGACAAGCGGGTCAAGAAGGGGGACCGGGTGTTGGTGACGACTCTGACCAAACGGATGGCGGAAGAAATGGACAAATACCTGCATCGGATCGATATCAAATCGAAATATATCCATAGCGAGGTAGATACGCTGGAGCGGGTGGAGATCCTGCGCCAGCTGCGGCTTGGCGAGATCGATGTGTTAGTTGGGGTCAACCTGCTGCGGGAGGGGCTCGATCTGCCGGAAGTTTCGCTCGTAGCGATCCTGGATGCGGATAAGGAGGGGTTCCTGCGAAATGAGAAGTCGCTGACGCAGACGGCGGGCCGGGCTGCGCGGAATGTCGACGGGCTGGTCATCTTCTATGCCGATTCCATTACGGAGAGCATGCAGCGGACGATGGATGAGACCTTGCGGCGGCGGGAAAAGCAGAGGATCTTTAATCAGGCGCACGGGATCATTCCGCGGACGATCTTCAAATCCAAGGACCAGATCTTTGCGCAGACGTCGGTTCTCGATATCAAGGGTTATAATCCGGCCGATCCCTATGCGGTTGGTCCGGATGAGGAGTTGGTTTCGGTGGCGGCGGAAGAGCAGGCGGTCTATCAGACGATACCGCAGGTGGAAAAAGCGATCGCGCGGACGAAAAAGGACATGGAAAAGGCGGCGAGGGATCTGGATTTTATGGAGGCGGCGAGGTTGAGGGATGAGATGTTCGGGTTGCAGAAGCGGTTGAAGGAGATGAAAGGGTAAAATGCCTAATTTAGCCCCATGGAAAATACGGACAAAAGAGTATTCCTTCTCGACGCGATGGCATTGATCTTCCGCGCGTATTATGCGTTGATCAGCAGTCCTCGGATCACTTCCAAGGGACGCAATACCAACGCACAATTTGGGTTCACGAATGCGTTGATCGATCTGATCAACAATCAGCATCCTTCGCATATGGCGGTATGTTTCGACACGGAGGCGCCGACGGAGCGCCATACGGATTTTGCTGAGTACAAGGCGAACCGGCAGGAGGCGCCGGAGGATCTGATCAGCGCGTTGCCGGATATCAAGGCGATCGTGAAGGGGTTTAATATCCCTTGTGTCGAGTTGGATGGGTTTGAGGCCGATGATGTCATCGGGACGTTGAGCAAGCAGGCCGAGGCAGCCGGTTATGAAGTATACATGGTCACGCCGGACAAAGACTACGGGCAGTTGGTGACCGAGAAGGTCCGCATTTACAAACCCGGTTACCAGGGCGGTCTGGCGGAGATCCTGGGGCCAAAGGAAGTGTGTGAAAAATGGAATATTAAAGATGTCGTGCAGGTCATCGATATCCTTGGACTGATGGGGGATGCGGTCGATAATATTCCGGGGATCAAGGGGGTTGGGGAAAAAACGGCGGCCAAGCTGTTGACGGAGTGGAGTACGTTGGAAAATGTCTTAGCCAACGGGGAGAATATCAAGGGGGCGTTAGGGGAAAAGGTCCGGGCGGGAAAAGAGCTGGCGTTGATGAGCAAGAAGCTCGCCACCATCATCACGAGTGTACCGGTGGAGTTCCACGAGGAGAATTTCCGGTTGAAAGAGTGGAATCGGGATGGGTTGAATGAGATCTTTACAGCGTTGGAATTCCGGACGCTTGGGAAAAGGATATTGGGGGAAGGTTTTGGCGGCGGCGGTTATACGGCACCCGAAGGGGTACAAACCGATCTGTTTGGCAATGCGGTCAAGCCGGCAGGGGGCGCGAGGAAGAAGGCGGGGGGTGACGGCCCGGGAGCAGGGAGGCTGGAATTGCTGGAAGAAGCGAGTACGCGGTTGGAAGTGGCTGTGGAGAGGGGGGGCGAAGTGGCGGAAGGCGAAGAAGAGGGGGATGGCGGCGGGGTGTCGACTCCTGTCCCGCACGGGGGCAGAAATATTTACAATACGCCACATTCGTATACCGCGGTTGTCGGCGAGAAGGCAATCGGCGAGCTCGTCGGATTGTTAAAGCAACAAAACGAGATCTGCTTTGATACAGAGACCACGGGTATCGATCCCAACGACGCGGAGTTGGTGGGCTTAAGCTTTTCCTTTACGCCCGGTGAGGCCTGGTATGTTCCTGTCCCGTCGGATCGACTCGCGGCGGAGGCGATATTGGATGCGTTCCGGCCCTTGTTCGATTCGGAATCGATCACCTGGATCGGCCAGAACCTGAAATATGACTGGTTGATGCTGAAGTGGTATGGGGTTGAGCCGCGGGGCCCGATATTCGATACCATGCTGGCGCATTATGTGATCGAACCGGAAGGCAAACGGAATATGGACCTGCTGAGCGCGCAGTTCCTGGGGTATGAGCCGGTACATATCGAGGAGCTGATCGGGAAGAAGGGGAAGGGGCAGGGCAATATGCGCGATGTGGAGCTGGAAAAGATAAAGGACTATGCGGCGGAGGATGCGGATATCACGCTCCAGCTCAAGCAGGCCTTCTTTCCTCAATTGCAGAAGAAAGCGGTAGAAAAGGTCTTTTATGAGGTCGAGAACCCGCTCGTGCGGGTATTGACGGATATGGAATTCGAGGGTATCCGGGTGGATATGGATTTTCTCCGGGAATACTCGAAAGAGCTGGAACGGGATGCCCGGCAGGCGGAAGAGAGGGTCTATCAGCAGGCGGGGGAGCGCTTTAACCTGTCGTCGCCGAAGCAGCTGGGGGAGGTCCTGTTCGAAAAGATGCAGCTGGATCCGAAGGCGAAGAAGACGAAGACCGGCCAATATGCGACGGGTGAAGACGTCTTGTTGAAACTGGCGGCGCGACACCAGATAGTGGATGATATCCTTGCTTTTCGGGAGTTGACCAAGCTCCGGTCCACCTATGTCGATGCCTTGCCGCTGATGACCAACCGAAAAACCGGTCGGGTGCATACGAGTTATGCGCAGGCGGTTGCGGTGACCGGCCGGTTGAGTTCCAACAATCCCAATCTGCAAAATATCCCGATCCGCACGGAGCGGGGCCGTGAGATCCGCAAGGCGTTCATTCCGCGGAGCGAGGAGTTCCTTCTTGTTTCGGCCGATTATTCGCAGATCGAACTGCGGATCGTCGCGGCGATCAGCGGCGATCCGAATATGTGTGCCGCTTTCCTGGAGGGGAAGGATATCCACACGGCGACCGCAGCGAAGGTGTTTGGGGTGGAGGAGAAGGAGGTGACCAAGGAAATGCGGTATAAAGCCAAAAGTGTCAATTTTGGGATCATTTATGGGCAGGGGGCGTTTGGGTTGGCGGACAATTTGGGGATCAGCCGGACGGAGGCGAAAGAAATCATCGACAACTATAAAAAACAGTTTGCCGGTATCCAGCGTTATATGGATTCCACCATCAATTTTGCCCGGGAGCATGGGTATGTAGAGACGTTAATGGGCCGCAAGCGGTGGTTGAAGGATATCAATTCGGCGAATTTCACGATCCGCGGATTTGCCGAGCGGAATGCCATCAATTCCCCCATCCAGGGAACGGCGGCCGATATGATCAAGCTGGCGATGATCAAGGTCCATGACGAATTCCGCCGGCAGAACCTGCGCTCAAAGATGCTCCTGCAGGTTCATGACGAATTGGTCTTCGACGCGCATAGGGAGGAGATCGATATAATTAAACCCATAATAATGCGTTGTATGCAGACAGCGCTGCCGCTGCCGCAGGAAGTCCCGGCCACGGCGGAAATAGGGTCCGGAATCAATTGGCTGGAAGCGCATTAATGACTTATTAACATCTCGTTTGTAAATGCGGTCAAACTTTGGACGCCGGAGCAAGTCATACATGCAGATTTTGGGCCCGACCGTTTTTGGGCCCCAAAATTGACTTAAGCCGGGTGGAACCCCGCCCGCAACAAACCTTGTAAACGCATAAAAAACAACATATGAGAAGCACGAAGATGGTTATCTCCTTTCTGTTGGCTGTTAGTGTTTTATCCGTCCCGGCATTTGCCCGGCAGGCTCCTTCGGGACCGCCGGCCCAGGCGGAGCAGCAGCAGGACTGGCCCAGGAGTTTCACCATGGATGACGGCACGGTGGTAAAGATCTACCAACCGCAGCCGGAGTCATTTTCCAATAATATTTTGAAGTCCCGCTGGGCGGTCTCGGTACTCCAGCCCGGCAAGACGGACCCGGTCTTCGGGACTTTCTGGTCGGTCGCTAATGTGGAGACCGACAGGGATGGGCGCCGGGTGGTGATCCAATCGGCAAAGGTTCCCAACGTGAAGTTCCCGGGCCAGCCGGACGAGAACTTCACCAATAGCATAAAGACCGCGTTGGAAGCGAACCTGCCGGCGACGGCGGGCGACCTTTCGCTGGATGAGTTGCTTGCTTCCCTGGATCAGGACCTCGAGCAACAAAAACAATCAAAAAATCTCAGTACGGCTGCGCCGCGGATCGTCTATGCGGATCATCCTTCGCTGTTGGTGGTGATCGACGGGCAGGCCAAACTGCAAACGAATAAGGATTGGGGTCTGGATGTCGTGGTGAATACGCCGTTTACGATCGTCAAGGCGCATGACAATCAGTATTACCTCTATGGGAGCAAGCACTGGTATACGGCGCAGGAAGCAACCGGACCTTATTCGCAGGCCGGCAATATTCCCTCGGAGCTGCAACAGGTTCAGGCCTCGGTCGACAATGCGAACAGCTCGCAGCCGGGTTATACCGATTCCGCGGCTGTCGCCCAGGACAATGTAGTGTCGGATATCGTAGTAAGTACCGGTCCGGCAGAGTTGATCCAAACGAGTGGTCAACCGACTTTTACGCCGATCCAGGGAACGAGTCTTTCTTATGCCAGCAATTCATCCAACGATATTTTCCAGGACCAAAGCGGTAAGTACTATGTATTGCTCTCCGGTCGCTGGTATACTTCTTCATCACTTACCGGTGGCTGGCACTATGTAGCGGCCAATGCACTGCCGCCGGATTTTGCGAAAATCCCTGAAGGTTCGCCGAAGGACAATGTGCTGGCGAACGTAGCGGGGACCAATGCCGCTCGTGAGGCGATCATGGATGCGCAGATCCCGCAGACCGCGAAGGTCGACCGGAATACGGCAACTACTTCCGTGAATTACGACGGTGATCCTCAATTTGCGCCCTTACAGGGAACGGACATGCAATATGCTACCAATACGGGGTCCTCGGTGATCCAGGAGAATGGGGTGTATTATAGCGTGGACAACGGGGTTTGGTTCCAGGCGCCTGGTCCGAACGGTCCTTGGACGGTGGCGACGGATAGGCCGGCTGAGGTCGATCAGATACCGCCGACGTCTCCGATGTATAATGTGAAGTATGTTTATGTCTATGACGTCACCCCCGACTATGTCTATATGGGGTATACTCCGGGTTATGAGAATGCTTATGTTTATGGACCGACGGTCGTCTACGGAACGGGGTTCTACTACAATCCGTGGTTCAACGGGTTCTATTATCCGCGGCCCTGGTCCTGGGGTTTTGGCTTCGGCTACAATCCGTATGTGGGTTGGTCGATCGGTTTTGGATATGGCTTTGGCTGGTTCCATGGCGGTTGGGGTGGCTGGCACGGTGGCTGGGGTGGCTGGCGTGGCGGCTGGTGGGGACCGTCAGCATATCATCCGGCATTTGCCTGGAACCGGTATCGTACGACGGGGTTCTATGGCCCCGGGTTTGCCCGCAACCGGAATGTCTTTATCAACAACTATCATACGAATATCTATGCAACTCGGCCTGGCGTGATCACGCGTGACAACCATAGTTTTGCTCAGCGATCCCTTTCCAGACCGGGTGTCACCGGAGGGCGGCCGGGTGGTGCGGTCAATGGCGGGCGGCCGGGAACGACAAATAATGTTTTCAGTGATCGGGCCGGGAATGTCTATCAGCACACGCAAACCAATCAATGGCAGCAGCGCACGAACAATTCCTGGCGGCCGGTGCAGAACAATCCGTCGGTGCAGCAGAATCTGAACCACCAGCAGCAGATGCGCGATCGCGGCCAGGTGAGGACCCAGAACTTCAACCAGGCCAGAGGCGTCAGCGCCCCCCGGTCGGGTGGCACTTCGCGGCCTTCGGGTGGCGGCTCGAGACCCTCCGGCGGCGGAAGTCGTGGTAGCGGAAGGCATTGATATGAAGCCTACCATATATTATTGTTACGATGCTTATTGCGGCTGGTGTTACGGGTTTAGTCCCGTGATCAGCCGCATTTTTCAAGAATACCGTTCCACCCTTGTCTTCGAGGTCTTGTCCGGCGGCATGTTATTGCCGGCGGAGCCGCAACCGATCCGTGTGATGGCCGGATACATCCAGAAAGCCTACTTGACGGTGGAAGAACGCACGGGTATCCGGTTTGGTGAGGACTGGCGGTGGCATATTTTTCATCCGGAGGAAAGCGACTGGTATCCCAGTTCGGAGAAGCCGGCCATCGCGATGGGTGTTTTCAGGGATTATCATCCCGATCTCTGCGTACCATTCAGTGCGGAACTGCAATATGCGCTACACTATGAGGGGCGGGACCTCACCGATGACGAGGCTTATAGGCATTTAGTGGAAAAATATGGGATCCCCGAGGCGGAGTTCTATCAAAAGCTAAGGGACCCGGAGTATAAGGCGAAGGCGTATGAAGAGTTCGCCCTGGTGCAGCAACTCCACGTCACCGGTTTTCCTACCGTATTTCTACAGGTCAGCGATACGAAATTCTACCTACTGAGCCGAGGTTACGCCGACTACTCGACCTTAAAAAATAATCTGGACAAGACGCTTTCCGAAGTGGATTTTCAGTGAAAATAATTGCCTGAAAATGGGCGATTAACATTAACTTGCATGTCCTCAAAAGGGATATTTAAGAAATATGGAATACAACAAGATCATTGCAGTGACCGGATTGCCGGGTCTATACGAGCTGCTGAGCAGTAAGACCGATGGAGCTATCGTTCGTTCGCTGGACGACAAGACAACGAAATTCGTTTCCAGTCGCATCCATAATTTTTCTCATCTGGAAAGCATCGAGGTCTATACCGTGCGGGACAATGTCAATCTGGTCGATATTTTAAAAGCGATGGAAGTAAGCGCTGACCAATTGCCGGATGACAAGGACGGCGCCGCGCTTAAGAATTATTTTACGAAAGTGTATCCGGACATTGACTTCACCCGGGTATACAGTAGTGACTTGAAGAAAATGGTGAAATGGTTTGTTGTTTTGAAAGCAAACGATATCGAGATCAAATTGTCCGAGCCGGAAGAAGAGCAGGAAGTGGTGGAGGTGGAAGCGGAGAAGCCGGCCGCGAGCAAGAAGGCAGCTGCTGTAGCGCCGGCGAAGGCTGCGAAAAAGAAGGAAGACGTGAAGATTGAAAAGCCGAAGGCGAAAAAGGCGGCGGTAGCGACGAAGGCGGCTAAAGCGGCTAAAGCGGAGAAACCGTCCGCGGGGAAGAAGGCGGCGGCCCCTGCTAAGAGCGAAACGAAAGGGAAGACAGAAAAAACAAAAAAGGCAGCACCAAAGGGAGCCGATAAACCGAAGAAGGCAGCAAAAAAGAAATGATCATGATGACAGCGACTGCCGATTTGGAAAAACCGGTCCGGCATTTTCTGCCGGATGATTATGTATTGACGGACTGGGGCAGCCTCGAGCCTTATTTCCAGGACCTCGGGCAGCGTCCGCTGGAAACCCGTGAGGCGCTTGAGAAATGGCTTCTCGACATGAGCGAGTTGGAAGCCGTAGTCAACGAAGATTCGTCCTGGCGACAGATCAAAATGACCTGTGATACGGAGAACAAGAGCCTGGAGGAGTCGTTCAATTACTTCTATATGGAGATCCAGCCCAGGCTCCAGCCCTATGCAGACCGGCTTAACAAGAAGTTGGTGGAGAACCCACACACCCGGGACCTTGATCAAAAGGAGTATTTCACGTATCTGCGTGCCGTCAAGACGCGGATCGAGCTGTTCCGGGAAGCCAATATTCCGTTGTATGCCGAGGCCAGCGTGCTGGCGCAGCAGTATGGCGTCATTTCAGGAAAGATGACGGTAGAGGTAGACGGAAGGGAGTATACGCTTCAGCAGGCCAGCAAGTTCCTGGAAAGTCCGGACAGGGCTGTGCGGGAAGCGGTTTACCGGAAGGTCCAGGAGCGGCGTCTGCAGGACGAGGAAGCGCTGGACGATCTGTATTCCAAACTGATCGGAATCCGGCACCAGCAGGCATTAAACGCGGGATTCGCGAATTACCGCGATTTCAAGTTCGAAGAGCTGGGGCGTTTCGACTATACCAAAGAGGATTGCTTTTCCTTTCATGACGCGGTCCGGGAATATGTTGTCCCGCTTGTCAATAAGATCAATGACAAGAAGAAAATGAAATTGGGGTTGGAGACGCTTCGGCCCTGGGATGTGGAAGCCGAACCTGAAGGGATAAAACCGCTCCGGCCATTTACCAACAGCGATGATCTGCTGACGAAAACGATCGCCTGTTTCGATCGGCTTAATCCCTTTTTCGGGGATTGTCTTCGTACTATGTTGAAAATGGGCCGTTTCGATCTCGAAAGCCGAAAGGGAAAAGCGCCGGGCGGATATAACTGCCCGTTAGCTGAGACCGGTGCCCCGTTTATTTTCATGAATGCGTCGGGGCAGATGGGCGATCTGACCACCATGGTGCATGAAGGCGGTCATGCCATCCACTCGTTCCTGACACACCCGCTGAAACTCAGTGCCTTCAAGGAGTACCCGATGGAGATCGCGGAAGTGGCCAGCATGTCGATGGAGTTATTTACGATGGATCACTGGGATCTATTCTTTGAAAATAAAAACGATTTAGCAAGGGCGCGTCAACATCAGTTACAAAGAGTGATCACCATATTCCCATGGATCGCTACTATTGACAAATTTCAACATTGGATATACGAAAACCCCCGGCACCAGCCCGAGGAAAGGAAGCGAAAATGGATGGAAATCCTCGGGGAGTTCTCTTCGCATTCTGTCGACTGGACGGGGTTACAGGAGTTCAGAGAGATTGGATGGCAAAAGCAGCTGCATCTTTTCGAAGTGCCGTTCTATTACATCGAATATGGGATTGCCCAGTTAGGAGCCCTCGGGCTTTGGATGCAGTATAAGCGCAATAAAGACAAAGCTTTGCAGAACTATATCCAGTCGCTCAGTCTTGGTGGGACCCGGACGCTGCCGGAACTATACAGTGCCGCGGGGTTGAAGTTTGGATTTGCTAAAGACCAGATCAAACAATTGATGGATTTTGTCGGAGAAGAAATGGAAAAATAATCATTCCTCTTGTTCGTATGCCTTTTTCCGGCTATATTTGTGAGGAACGATTCGAGAGAAGATCAGGCGTCTAACCGCCTTCGATATAAAGAAGCTACTAATCAGAGCCTTAACCAAAAGTCCCGGTGTTTCTACATCGGGGCTTTCTTTTTTATTGCACCGTACAGCTTTTACACACACCACTGACAAGCATTTCCACTTGCTGCGCCACATAGCCGCGCGGCAGTTTTATACTGGGGACGACGACCTCTTCGAGGCATACGGCGTTCCCGCAGTGGTTGCAAATGAAGTGCACATGATCATCCCGGTGTTGTCCGCCCGAACATTCGTCCTTACACAACGCATAACGTATAGAATTGTCGGAAGTGGGTATGCTGTGAATCAGGCCTTTTTCGAGAAATGCCTGCAGCGTGCGGTAAACGGTAACGCGGTCGAATCTCTCGCCCGCTTTTTTTTCAATATCGCTGTGTGATAACGCGCCGTCCTGCTGGAGAAACAACTCCAGAATCCTACGGCGGCCGCCGGTGACGCTCAACTGACTTTTGCGCAGCAGCTCATCTATTTTCTTTTCCATGATCGACCGGGGTTTTTGTTAAGGATTATTATTGTAGAGCGAGTTGACAAATCGCGGCGCCGACGGATCTTCCTTAAGCAATGCCGTTATATCCTTCTCCGCCTCCTGCAGTTCATCTTTTTTCAATCCGTCATAGATCTTTCTGACGCGGCCTCCTTTATCAACAAGCGCGAAAAACTGGGTATGCAGGAACTGTTCGTTTATATTTAGCGCATTGTTCTTCGGGTCGTCCAGCAAATACCCGCTCCTGGCGAGGTGGTAGAGGCTGTCTTTCCGTCCGGTGAGGAACCACCAGCGCTGCGGATCGGCGCCAAGCGAATCCGCGTAGTGTTTCATCCGTGCAACGCTGTCCGTTTCGGGATCGACGGTATAGGAGAGGATACGGAAGTCGCGTTCGCCGACATAGTTTTCGGCCAGTTTTTTCATGTTGCTATTTAGTTTTGGGCAGATCCCCTTGCAGGTCGTGAAGAAATATTCGGCAACATATACTTTTCCGACGAGGTCGTTATTTGTGATCATCTTCCCTTCCTGGTTGTCGAACGCAAAAGCCGGAACATAGCTAAGTACCGGCAATTCGGGTTTCCCGAAACCCGGGATCAATTTCGTAAGCGAGAAATAAAACCCGAGGAAGAGAAGCACGAAAAACGCGACCAAAAAGCCTACTTTTTTCTTATTCATATTGATTGCAAAGGTACTATGGGCCGGGCAAAACAAATTTTTTGAAACGTTGTTGCATTTTGTTAGTTTTGCGGCTCGAATTGGTATATTTGCATATTATGATAAGAACAGGAAATCCGCTCATCAGCATTTATACGGAAATGACTCCCAATCCGGAAACGATGAAATTCGTGGCCAACAAATTGTTGTACCCCGGAAAGAGCATCGATTTTCCAGACACGGAGGCGGCCAAACCTTCTCCGCTGGCTATCGAGCTGTTTGGTTTTCCCTTTATAAAAAGTGTGTTTATTGCCAGCAATTTCGTAACGCTCACCAAGACCCCCGATACGGATTGGGATGATGTGATCCCGGCGATCCGTCAGTTCCTGAAGGAATACCTGGAAGAGAATAAGCCGGTCATCAATGAAGAGGAGATCGTCCTGGTCAAGTCGGAAGGGAATCATATCGATGCGGACGATGACGATGTTGTCAAGCGGATCAAGGAATTGTTGGAGAATTATGTCAAGCCCGCCGTCGAAATGGATGGCGGTGCGATCCAGTTCAAGAGCTATAATGAAGGGACCGTCAACCTGATGCTTCAGGGTTCCTGTTCGGGCTGCCCATCTTCGATGATCACGCTAAAGGCGGGGATCGAAGGCATGATGAAAAGGATGATCCCCGAGGTAAAGGAAGTGGTGGCGGAAACGGAATAATTCACGAACTTCCGACATGAATTCACGAACTTCCGCAGCGTGACATTTTCTGAAATTTGGCACCAATTTCTCACCGATCTCCACGGAACCTCCGGGCTTGAATTTGTTGCCGTGGTTAGCGGCATTCTGAGTGTCTGGCTCAGCCGGATCGAAAATATCTGGGTCTATCCTACGGGTCTCGTCAATACTATCATTTACGTTTATTTAAGCTTTTCGTATTCGCTGATCGGCGAGGCCAGTGTCAATTTTTACTACACGGTCATGAGCATTTATGGCTGGGTGTTGTGGACGCAAACGAACGATCGGCAGCAGCATGTCCTCCGGATAACGTGGTCGTCGGGGAAGGAATGGGGGCAGGAAATGGCGTTTTTTGGCTTCTTTTATGCCCTGGTATATTTCGCGCTTGTTTATCTGAAAAAAGGGTTTGCTCCGCTGGCTATCCCATGGGCGGATGCGTTTGCGTCGGCGACCGCGTATACCGGGATGTGGTTGATGGCAAGGAAGAAAGTGGAAAGTTGGTATTGGTGGATCGCTACGAATGTCGCTTCCATACCGTTATATTTCGTCAAGCATTTGGTATTCACCAGCGTGTATTATCTCATCCTGCTGATCATGGCGGTCTCGGGGCTGCTGGAGTGGAGGCGGCGGGCAAAAAATCTCCGATATGCCGCTTAAGAAGATCGTCGTCATCGGGCCCGAGTCGACCGGCAAGTCCACGCTCTGCGAGGGGTTGGCGGCGCATTTCCATACGGAATGGGTACGGGAGTATGCGCGGGAATATCTGGAGGAGCATGGCATGGGGTATGGTTATGAAACCTTGTCGACGATCGCGAAGGGGCAGCTCGCGTTGGAAGACAGGGCGGCGGAGTGTGCGCGCGATCTGTTGTTTATTGATACAGATCTCTATGTTATCAAAGTCTGGAGTGAATATGTCTTTAGCCGTTGCGAGGCCTGGGTTCTGGATGAGATCGTCCGGCGGAAATACGATGCCTATCTGCTTTGCGATGTCGATCTCCCCTGGGCGCAGGACCCGCTGCGGGAGTATCCCGATCCGCGTATCCGGGAACGATTGTTTCACCTCTATAAGGATCTCCTGATCAATCAATCGGTACCGTGGGCGGAGGTAAGGGGTGTGGCCGGCCAGCGTTTGGGGCGGGCGATCGGAATGGTAGAGCGGTTATTGCAATAATTTTTGAATATCGGGGTCGTCCTCGAGGCGGGTCATCTGACCAAGGGCCCAGGCGGACCGGCTGGCTACGCGGTCTGACAGCGGTTTGACGGTATAAATTTTGGGATTGGGCAGGCAGGAAGCGATCCGGGCGGCTTCCAGGCGCGTGAGGTCTTTGGCCGGCTTATGGTAATAGAAGCGGGCGGCGGCTTCGATGCCATAGATGCCTTTTCCCATTTCGGCGACGTTGAGGTACATTTCGAGGATTCGTTTTTTTCCCCAAACGAGTTCGATCATAAAGGTAAAATAGACTTCGAGTCCTTTTCGGATCCAGTTGCGACCCTGCCAGAGAAAGACATTTTTGGCCACCTGCTGGCTGATGGTCGAGGCGCCGTGCAGGGATTTGCTTTTCTGGTTATGCTTCATTGCTTTTTCGATGTTCTTAAAATCGAACCCGTCGTGATCGGGGAAGAGTTGGTCTTCGGTACTGATCACGGCCAGCCTGGCGTTTGGCGAAATATCCTTGGTGCTGACGTAGGTGCGTTTAAGGCCATCGCCGTGGAGCAGGCTGCCGATCTCTGTCAGGGTGATGGGGGGGTTGACCCATTTCAGGAGGAAGATATAGACGAATTGTAAAATGAAGAGGATAAGAAAGACGCGTTTGGCTACCCGCCAGATCCGGGATAGCAGTCCTTTGCTGTTTTTATTCGGGGTTGTCACTTGGTGATTTGCAGGTAGGTCAGTTTGAACTTGCCGCCCAGCTTATAGTATTTGGGTGTGAACTCCGCCAGCAAAAATCCACCGGCCAGCAGGACACCGCCGATGATATAACCGCTTGTGGTGAACCACTCGTTAGGGTGGTCCTGGCGGAGGGCGCCGTTGATGGCGCTGATGGCGACAAATCCGCCGCCGACTATCATCATCAGTTTCCCCGCTTCGCCCCAGTCGATCTTTGTGTTCAAACGTCGGATGACGGCAATTTCGTGATAGTTGAAGGCCTGACCGGCGATATAGATGGTATCGTGATGAAGGTCCTCGATCCTCGCGTTAAACCATTGACCATAGATGGTCTCGAAGACCAGGGGGTCGCCGATCGTGTATGCCCGTTCGTGCATCCCTCTGCGCTGGAGGACAAGGACGTCCCGCTGGGCCTGGCAGAAATATGGAATAAGACAAATAACTAATATAAAAATCCTCTGAATCATGTTGTTAGTTCCAAACTTACAAATAACCGATGAAGTTTGTTTGTTAAGGCCGACATTACTTCGGCAACTGATGAAAGACGATGACATCCCAGATGAGCGCAATGCCAAAACCAATCAGGATGGTGCCCGCGATCTTATTGATCACCGACAGGGTGCGTGCGGTCAGCTTTCGTCCCAAGGTGCCCGCGGCCATGACCTTGGCCACGTCGGCCGCCATGTTAATGAGCAGACAAACGGAGAAGATGACGATCCGTTCCCGCAGCGTATGGCTGGCCGATAGGGCGGTGGCATTGCCCAACCAAAAAAGGATCACGCCGGGATTCAAGGTGTTGATGATAAATCCGGACGCAAAGATCCGGGCCATATCTCTTTTGCGGAACCGGCCTACCCCGGCAATAGCATCTCCGGCCACGGCCGCTTTTTTGAAGAAGACGAAATAGACCCCCATGGCGATCAAGAAGGCGCCGCCGCCATAGGCGATCGCGGAGGAATGTTCCTGCAGCGCGCTGACGAGGGCTGTCAGGGTATTACTGAGTACGACCAGGAGGATATCGCTAACCCACACTCCGGCGACGAAACTGAAACCACCTTTATGGCCGTTGTTAAGGCTTTGCTTGATGATCGTAAATATGATGGGCCCTACCGATAAGGCCAGAACAAGTCCAAGTGCCAATCCTTTCAATACGGACTCAATCATAACGGTGTTGGTATCTGTTAAATACTACCTGTCTCCAGGAATTTCTGCCAGTCTTCCAGCATTTTCCCTTTCAGCACCCGGGGAAATTTATGCTGGCCCCCGATTTTTCCTTTCAGGCGCATGAAATCCATGAATTTTTGTTCCGGAAGAACTCGTATATAGATATCCTTCAGCGCGCTGTTCCTTTCCACGGCATAGTCGTCGTTCAATTCCTTCAGCTTATCGTCGATCTTCCGGCGGAGGACATTTTCGTCTGCCGGATCATTACAGGATAACCACCACTGATGTGCAAAGAACAGGCCATGGGGTATGCCTGCCACGGCAAATTCACGGATGGAAAGGTTCAATTCTTCGCTTACGACCTGGATTGCCCTATTCATGTTATCGACGCTTAGGTGCTCTCCGACCAGGCTCAGGAAGTGCTTTGTCCGTCCGGTAATAATGATCTCGCAACGTTCCTTGTCCATGAAGCGGATGGTATCCCCGATCATGTAGCGCCAGGCGCCGGCGGCAGTGCTCAGTAAAATCGCGTAGTCCCGGCCTTCTTCCACCTCGTGGATCATATACGTCCGGGGGTTCTTCACCAGATTTCCGTCCGCGTCGAAATTTTGGTTGTCGAAGGGAACGAATTCGAAGAAGATATGCTGATTGGTAACGAGGCGCATGCCCCGGCCGTTCTGGGTATCCTGATAGGCGATAAAACCTTCGGAAGCGAGATAGGTTTCGATATAGGTCAAGGGCTTACCCAGCAATTTTTCGAAGCCGATGCGGTAAGGTTCGAATGATACGCCGCCGTGGACGAAAAAGGCAAGGTTGGGCCAGATCTCATGGATATTGTTTACTTTATACCGTTCGATGATGTTCTCCATGCAGAGTTGGATCCATCCCGGCACGCCGACGACGAATCCGATATCCCATTGGGGGGCCAGCCGCACCACTTCTTCCAGTTTTTTGGTCCAGTCGATCGTCCGGGCGATCTTTTTCCCCGGTTTGTAGAAGGGTGAGAACCAGAAGGGCACTTTACGGGCGGTGATCCCACTGAGGTCCCCCGAATAGTAACCGGAACCTTTTTGGAGGCTGGTGGTACCGCCGATCATCAGCCAGCCTTTGCTGAGGCTTTTGACCGGGATATCCCGGTAGGTACGCAGGGTCAGCAACTGTTTGATCATAACGATCCGATTACCGCGCAGCATATCGTTGGTGATCGGGATGTATTTGCTACCCGCTTCGGAGGTGCCGGAGGAAAGGGCGTAGTACTTGATCTTTCCCGGCCAGCACACGTCGGCTTTGCCTTCCAGTGTCTGATTCCACCATTCCGCATAGATCGAACTGTAGTCGTAAGTCGGGACGATCTCCTGGAATTTCTTCCCGGGGTGGCGTTCAAGGAGGATCTCATCGAAGCGAAATTTCTGACCGAATTCGGTGAACCGGGCTTTCTTCAGCAATTTTCGCAAAACCTTAAGCTGTTGCCGCCGGGGGGATTTCTGGGGCAAGCGCAGCGTTTTAGCTAAGGATTTAGGTAATTGAATATCAATCAATGCCATTGAGGAACCCGGGCTTTTATCTGCGGCGAAATTAATGTTTTGGATGATATTTATGTTACATTTATTTAACCGATTGGATTATGAACCTGAAAGCCCCCCCCCTGTATATCCTTTCCTTCCTATTGCTGGTGTTCCTGGTACAAGAGATCCACGACTGGGCGCATATACTGACTGTTAGAGTGACTTGTCATTGCTGGCCGGTCAGGATGTTTGGCGACTGGGTGCTCTGCGGCAGTCCTTCCTCGGGTCAGCATATGCTGATCTCGTTTGCGGGTCCGCTGATCAATGTGGTATTGTTTTGGGCCGGCTGGAGTCTGCTCGATGAGGAAAATTCGGCGGAGGAGAATTCCCTGGGCGTGGCATTGGTCTTTGCCGCGCTCCCGTTGAACAATCTGATCGCCGCGTTTAGCGGAGGGGGTGATATTACCGACGGCATCCGCTGGATACAGCGGCATGGCCCCTTGTCCAATCATGCTTTGGTCAGCCGGTTTGGATTGCTGATCCAGCTGTTGATCATTGGGCCTGCTTTGGTCCGGGCCTTTCTCCGGTTACCCGGCTATAAGGGAAAGTTGATCGCCTTCCCCTTGCTGTTGCTGCTGCCTGGCTGGCTGGAAAAGCTGTGGAACCGCCAGTTGAACCGGTGGTTCATTGGCCCGTACACCGGGCAATGGCAGGCCTATACTTATGTCGGCGCCTGGTTCCTGGTGTTGGCCGTTTGCTTTTTCTTAACCAGGCGGCAGTTAAAGGGGTTGATCAAAGAGCTCTCCCTATAGTATCCAGATCTCTCCCTGGTCATCCGGAAGGGAGCTGCTGATGACGGCATGATTACCGGTGGCATAGAAGGCGGCGGTGTATGCCGGGTTTTTTCTCTCCAGGAATTGGATGGCTGTCTCGAATGAAAATTCCTTTCCAACACAATAGATGATCTCGTCTGCATGTAATTCGTCCGGTGCGGCGGCTCGGGTGGCTGATGCGGCCAAATAGGGCTGTAGCCGGGCGATTCCCTCGGGATCGCCCGAAAGCCAGGTGCGGCGGCGTCTTGAGGCACGCGGGGTGCGGGTAGTGGAGATGGCGCTCAGGCCGGCGCGCAGCCAGATCGCCGTTTCCATGGCGATGCGGGAAAAGGTGGACAATCCGGTGTTGAAATGTTTGCGGCGGAATTGGATCATGGCTTTATAGAAATGGCGGGTGTAGCGAAGGTCGTTGGGAGTACTCTCGCCTTTAAAGTGGATGATGGTGGTGTCGGGGAAATAATAGTTCGTATAGCCGGCTTTTTCCAGCCGGTAACTAAGGTCGATGTCTTCGGCGTATAGGAAGAAAGTTTCGTCAAAGGCGCCGGCTTTTTCGAGTGCGCTGCGGCTTACCCAAAGGCAGGCGCCGGAGAGGACGGGGGCGGGGTGGGCGGGGGTGGGCGGGAGGTAGCCGAGATAGTATTGGGCGAACCGGCGGGAGCGGGGGAACAGGGCGGTCAGCCCGGACAATTTGCAGAAGGCAACCCAGGGGGAGGGGAAGCCGCGGCGGGACTCTTTTAAAAACCGGCCGCTGCCATCGATCATGCGGACGCCGATTCCGCCGGGGCGGCGTAAAGATTGGATAAAAGAAAGGCATTTTCGGGCAAAATCTTCCGGAATGATGGTATCGGGGTTTAGAAAGAGGATATATTCGCCTACCGAATGCTCCAGTGCCTGGTTATTGGCGTGGGCGAATCCGGTATTTTTGGTATTGAGGATCCATTTTACCTCCGGGAAAAGGGGGCGCAGAAGATCAGCGCTTCCGTCGGCCGAATGGTTATCCACGACGATGATCTCTGCGTCCAGGCCTTGCAGGGCTTTGCCGACAGATCGGAGGCAGAGCTCCAAAAAATATGGAACCCGGTAGTTGATGATAATGACGGAGAGGATCATGGAGAATCGATCCGCGAATTACGACTTTTTTTTGGGACATCAAGAAAAATTGATACATTTGCATTTGTCTATTTAATTATTTTTATGGCTCTTTCCTTTAAACAGATCGAAAAAGTGTCGAAGGCGCTCGGTGACATCAACCGGCTCAAAATTCTTTATTATCTCGCCGGCAAGGGCGGCTGCGGCGAGTGTTCGGCTTTGCAGGGCGTGATCGATCTGGCTCAGCCCTCTATATCCCATCACGTCAAGATCCTTGTGGAATCCGGGCTGATCGAGGGAGAAAAAGAAGGCCGCAACTACAGCTACACCATTAATCCCGGTGTGCTGAATGAATATATCGAATCGTTGCGGAAGCTGGAAAGCAGCAAACTTAGCCTGCAATAAGGCTTGGGCTGCCTATCTTTACGCCATGCTAAAATCAACACTTATCAAGGCTGCGGAGGCGGGGGCTGCCGTTATGCGGCGGTATTTTCAGGGAGAGTTTATTATTTCCAATAAGGAGGGCGTAAATAACCTGGTCACCGAAGCGGATCATGGTTCAGAAAAGGCCATATTCGAGGTCATTCGGCACGATTTTCCTGATCATTTTCTTTTGAGTGAGGAAACCGGCGAGGTCGTCATGGATTCCAGCTATAAGTGGATCATCGATCCGATCGACGGAACGGTTAATTTTGCTCACGGTTTGCCGATCTGTTGTGTTTCGATCGGCATCGAGCAGGATGGTGAGATGATCATGGGGGTGGTGTATAATCCGTTCATCAACGAGTTCTATTTTGCGCAGCGGGGATTTGGGGCTACCCTGAATGATAAGAAGATCATGGTCAGCGAGGAGGATTCTGTCCTGAAGTCTTGTCTGGTCACCGGGTTCCCCTATACTTATCTGGATCAGCCAAATGGTCCGCTGGAGGTGTTCTCGCGGCTTATCCGCGCGGGGGTGCCGGTCCGTCGGCTCGGGTCGGCGGCGATGGATCTTTGCTGGGTGGCGGCCGGACGTTTCGACGGGTTCTATGAGCATAAGCTGAATGCCTGGGACAGCGCGGCCGGTTATCTGATCGTCGAGGAGGCTGGAGGAAGGGTCTCGGATTTCACCGGAGGACCCTATTCCCCTTATCAGCCGCATATCGTTGCCACGAACGGCCGGATCCATGACGAGCTGCTCCTGGTGGTTGGCGACCGGCATCCTGAATTGCGACCGAATCGTATCGCTTAAACAGAATTTATGAGTGAATCCAGAACCGAAATATCGTCGCTTGGGGAGTTCGGATTGATCGACCGGTTGACGGCGAATATCGAAATAAAGAATGCGTCGACACTCCTGGGGGTGGGCGATGATGCTGCCGTGATCGACCATTTCGGCAGACAAACGCTAATCAGCACCGATCTGCTTCTCGAGGGGGTTCATTTCGACTTGGTATATACCCCGTTGCAGCATTTGGGTTATAAGTCGGTGATCGTGAATCTGAGCGATATCTATGCCATGAACGCGATCCCGACCCAGATCACGATGGGGTTGGGCATCAGCAACCGGTTCAGCGTGGAGGCACTTGATGAATTTTATGAAGGGGTCTATGCCGCCTGTGAGACTTATTCCGTGGACCTGGTAGGGGGTGATACGGTGTCTTCCCGGAAGGGGTTTGTTATCTCGGTGACAGCGATCGGGGAAGTGACGCCGGATCGTTTCGTCCGCCGGAGTACGGCCAGGAAAGGCGACCTGCTGTGTTGCACGGGCGATCTGGGCGCTGCTTACCTGGGGTTGGTCTTTTTGGAGCGGGAAAAAAAGATCTTCCTGGAAAGCCCCGACGTCAGGGCCGATCTGGAGGGGGAAAAATATGTTATTGGCCGGCTTTTGAAGCCGGAAGCCCGGAAAGACGTGATCGAGTTCTTCCAGGAAGCCAGCCTTCTGCCGACTGCCATGATGGATATCAGCGACGGCCTCAGTTCGGATATCCTGCATATTTGCCGGCAAAGCAATCTGGGTTGTGTTTTGTATGAGGAAAAGATCCCGATAGCCGAGGACACCCGAAAGGCGGCCTTCAAGTTCGAGCTGGATCCGACTGCCTGCGCGCTCAGCGGCGGGGAAGATTATGAGCTTTTGTTCACGATCGACCCGAAGGATCATGATTCGCTCGTGCTCAACGAACAGGTTAGTGTGATCGGTTATATGACCGAACCGGAAAAAGGAAAAAAGATAATTACTAAGGGGGGCAATACGTTTGATATTATTGCGCAGGGGTGGAATGCCTTTGCCTCCAAATGAGCTGTGCATGAACAAATCCCTGTCATTCATTCTATTAGTCCCTGTATGGTTTCTTTTGTCCTGCGGGACTTCGAACAAGGGATTCCAGGCTGACCGCAAATACTCGCCCGGGGAGCTCCAAAAGGATTACCGGGTGTTCCGCGGCACGCTGGAGGCCTGGCATCCCAGCCTTTACTGGTATACTTCGCGAGACAGCATGGATTACTATTTTAACCATGGGTATGCGGCGCTAAAGGATTCCATGACGGAGCCGCAGTTCAGAAAGCTGTTGAGCTATGTGATAGCCCGGGTCCGTTGCGGACATACGTCGGTTGCCGCCTCGAAAGCTTACACCCGCTATCTGGATACGGCCAAGCTTCGGCAATTTCCGTTGATCCTTAAGTTTTGGGGGGATACGATGGTTGTGGCCAACAACATGAACCGGCACGACTCCATCCTGAAAAGGGGTACGGTGATCTGCAGCATCAATGGGAGGACGGCCCGTGAGCTCACGGATACGATCTTTCCCTATGTCGTCACCGACGGGTACAACCTCACAGGGAAATATCAATACCTGAGTTCGGGGTTCCATTTCTCCTCCTGGTATAAGGATATTTTCGGATATGATTCGGGATACGACATCCGATACCTGGATTCGGCCGACATCGTGCGCGAGACCTATGTTCCGATGTATGATCCCCGCGCGGATTCGATGCGGGGAAGTTTGGGTAGGGCGCTGATGCCGGGAACGGAGCAACCCAGGCCCGGTCAGCGCGGGCGGACGAGGCCGCCCAATTATCGCAACCGAAAGTCAAGGGAGCTATTATTTACCCGCAGTTTGCAGCTCGACAGTGCAAGCCATTCCGCCTTCCTGACGCTCAATACGTTTGAACGCGGTTATCATCTAAACCGCTTTTTCCGGACTTCCTTCCGTACGCTTCGCGAAAAGCGGGTGAAGAATCTGGTGATCGATGTCCGAACGAATGGCGGCGGGGATGCGGGGATCTCTACCCAGCTCACGCGGTACCTGATCAACAAGAAGTTCAAGCTCGCGGACTCGCTTTACACGGTCCGGTTGCACAGCCGGTACGACCGTTATATCCAACACGGACTGGTCTATGATGTCCTCACCTTTTTCGCCAGTAGGCGGCGTTCCGACGGTTACTATCATTTTGGCTATTTCGAGCGCCACTATTATTCGCCCGTACGGGAAGATCATTTCGACGGGTCGGTTTATATCCTGACGGGGGGATATTCCTTTTCGGCGACCTGTCTGTTCGCCGGCGCGTTGAAAGGCCAGTCCAATATCACGCTGGTAGGGGAAGAGACGGGTGGCGGCTATTACGGCAACACCGCCTGGATGATCCCTGACGTCACGCTACCGGAGACGGGTGTGCGCTTTCGGCTACCGCGGTACCGGTTGGTCGTGGACAGGCAGCGGGTAAAGGATGGCCGGGGTGTTTTACCGGATGTGCCGGCCTTGCCCAGTGCGGAGGCGCTCAGTAAGGGTCTCGATTTCAAGACCGCCAAAGCGAAGGAGCTGATCCGGCTCAAGTCGGTGGACAATAACGCGCCGCATTAACGGATGCGGCGCTTGCCGGTGAGCACCGAACAGGCCATCAGCTGAAGGCTCAGCTCGGCAGGATCAACGGGTCTGCTGATCGAATGGTCCATACCTTCCTGAAGGTGTATTTCCCGGAGGTTAACCCCGCCGCTCATGGTCATGGCGATGAAGATCGGACGGTGGCAGCTGCCGGCGGCACCTGGCCGGGAAGCCAGGACGTCTTCTGCTTCGGGCATCCGGGTGTCCATCAATATGACATCATACGCCTTTTGACTGGTCATTTTCAACATTTCCTTGCTGGTTGTTGCGATCTCAGGCCGGTATCCCAATTGGATCAGGATAGGATGTGCCGAGAGGCGGGGATCGGGATTGGATTCCGCGATCAGGATGTTCAGGGGGTAATGATTTGAAAATTTAATTGAGTTTTCCATAGTTCCCGATAGTAACGCCGGACTGGTCATGGAATGAGAGGACGGCGCCGGTTTTTCCTCCGAATAAGAGAAACCGCACGAATGATTATATGGATATACTTATTCTTCCCCTTCGACGATCACCTGGACCAGGTTCAGCTGTTCGTCCAGCAGGATGAGGTCGGCGACCGCTCCCGGCCGGATGCAGCCGCGTTTATCCTGTTCGCTAAGGACGGCGGCGGGATAGAGCGATGCCATTCGGAGGGCTTCGGGAAGGGGTATACCGGCATTTTCCACCCCGTTGCGGACGGCGCGGAGCATCGTAAGCGAGGAGCCGGAAAGGGTGCCGTCGGGGAGGGTATACCGGTCTCCTTTGAAGATATGGCTGTATTCGCCGTATTGCACTTCGGTGACGGCGTCGGTTATAAAAAAGAGGCGGTCGGCCATGATCTTTTTGCTGATGCGGACGGAGGCAAAGTCGACGTGAACGCCGTCACAGACAATGCTGCTGCGGACGTCGTTGTTGTCATAGATGGCGCCGAGCATGCCGGGTTGGCGGCCCTGCAGCGGTGACATGGCGTTGAAGAGGTGAGTGGCGGCGGGAATCCCCTGATAGAACGCATCCGCGGCCTCTTCGTAGGTGGCGTTGCTATGGCCGGCGGAGACGATGATCCCGTTCTGCAGCAGCAGTTGGATACAGGCGGGGTCGCAGCGTTCGGGGGCGAGGGTCATCATCCGGAATATGTCCTTTCCTTTTTGAAGGAGGAGCCCGATCTCTTCCGGGGTCGGGGTCTTTATGAACTTCTCCAGGTGGGCGCCGCGTTTGGCGGGGTTGATATAGGGCCCTTCGAGGTGGACGCCCAGCAAACCTTTGCCGCCGTTGCGGCGGTATTCGCGGGCGACTTCGAGACCGTGGAGGAATTTATCGATGGAGTTGGTGGCGAGGGTGATCATGAACTGGGTGCAACCGCCTTCCAGGCAATATTCGTAGGTGGCTTCGAGTGCGGCGGTGGAAAGGTCCGCCGAGAACAGCAGACCATTGCCGCCATAGATCTGCAGGTCGATAAAGGCGGGGGCGAGCATATAGCCGGGAAGTTCCCGGACGCGGTACCCGGCGGGGATGTCGGCGGCGGGGACGATGTCTATGATTTTTCCATTCCGGATGAGGACGGCTTTGCCGGTTTGAATGTCATAACCGGTAAAAATCTCGCGGGCGATGAATGCGGTCGACATGCTATGGGGTCGTTTTAGGGTTCTATATAAAAATGGTCGGCATCCCGCCAGAAGGGGAAACGTTGCCGGACGGTTTCGAGGTGTTCTTTTTTTAGGGTTTTCGTGAAGACCTCTTCTTTTGGCGCCGCGTGGTAGATCGTTTCGCCCAGGGGGTCGATGATCATGCTGTCGCCCGAGTGGGCGATGCGGTTGCCATCCTCTCCTACCCGGTTGACGCCAATGACATAGGATTGATTTTCGATCGCGCGGGCCTGTAGCAGTGTTGTCCAGGCGTGGGACCGGCGTTCGGGCCAGTTGGCGACGTAGACGATGAGGTCGTATTCGAAGGGGGCTTTCGCCACGGATTCGGCCGGGGCGGGGTCGCGAGCGGGGGCCGGGGCGGGGTCGGGGGGCTGTTGGCGGCTCCAGACCGGAAAGCGGAGATCGTAGCAGACGAGGAGGAGGACTTTCCAGCCTTTGACCGACGCAACGAGGCGTTTCTGACCGGCGGTATAGTGATCGTCTTCGCCTGCGTAGGCAAAACGGTGGCGTTTATCATAGCTGCCGTACTGGCCGTTGGGAAGCATCCAGACGAGGCGGTTGAAGTAGTTGCCCTCTTCTTCGATGATGAGGCTTCCGGTGAGTATAATCTTTTTTCGGGCGGCGACGGATCGCATCCAGCCGACGGTCGGGCCGTCCATTTTTTCGGCGAATGCTTCCGGGCGCATGCTGAAGCCGGTGCTGAACATTTCGGGGAGGACTACCAGCTCCGTATGTACGCTGATACTGTCGATCTGCTCTTCCAGCCGGCGGAGATTGGCGGGTTTGTCTTCCCATTGGAGGTCGGCCTGGATGGTGGTGACGGTGAGCGTGGACATGAGTGCAAAATAAGGCTTTTTTACGGGTGCGCGGATGGTGTCCGCGAGGGTGCGCAGAAGTGCGGGAATGAGCGGGCGCACGATTGCGACTTGGGGTCGAGGGTATGTCTTCCGAAGAAAACTTACTTACTAGTAAGTAAGTTTTTGTGGGGCGGTGGGTGGTCGCGAGTGTCATGGGCGTCGTCCGTTTGCGACGGTATTGATAGCGGCGTTGATCCGATCGGGTTCAAATCCTTTTTGCACAAGGTAGTCACGCACCTTTTGGCGGCGGATAAAGGGATCGGGTTCGGAGGCAAGGGCTTCCCATTTGAGGGTTGTCTTGTCGGCCAACACTTTGCCGTAGTCCGACTCGTCGATCGCCGCCAAAGCCTTCCTGATGCAGTAATCGCTGACCTGCTTTTGTTTCAGCTCGTACCGGATTTTTACCTTCCCCCAGTTCTTGAGCCGGAACCGGCCACCGGCAAAGAGGATGGCGAATCGTTCTTCGTTCAACCGGTCTTCCTGGATGAGCGTGGCCACCGCAGTTTCGACGTCCGGTTTGTGCAATCCCAACGAATAAAGCTTTTCCCTAACCTCCTGGTGGCAACGTTCCTGGTAGTCGCAATAATGCCGCAGTTTTTGTAAGGCCTGTTGGGGGGATAAAGACCGTTGCCTGAGCATAATTGATTGATAAGCGTAAATTTACAAGTAAAGTACGAATTGGGCCGGGGGATACGCAAAAATCAGTAGTTTCGCCACCAAAGACATCCTCCATGAAGTTTATCGTTTCCTCCTCGGCCTTATTGAAACAACTGCAACAGATTAGTGGTGTGATCAATGCGAATACCGTTCTGCCAATCCTGGAAGACTTTCTATTCGAGGTGGAAAAGAATAAGCTCACGGTTGTTGCCACCGATCTGGAAACGGTCATGAAGGTCCATTTGGAAGTGGAAGCCAAGGACACGGGCAGGGTTTGTATCCCGGCCAAGATTTTGATGGATTCTTTGAAGAATATTCCGGACCAACCCTTGACATTCAATATCGACAAACACTTCGCCGTCGAGATGACGAGTGACAACGGAAAGTATAAGGTGATGGGTGAAAATCCGGACAATTTTCCCAAAGAGCCGGCGGCGGACGAGACGACGTCGTTTACAACCACCGCTATCGCGCTGGTAACAGCCATCAACAAGACGCTTTTTGCGGTGAGCAATGATGATCTCCGGCCCGCCATGACGGGGGTCTTTTTTGAAATGGATAAAAAGGGGTTGCAGTTTGTCGCCACGGATGCGCATCGCCTGGTGCGGTATAAGCGAAAAGATGTGAGCTGTCCGAAAAATGATTCCCTGATTGTTCCAAAGAAACCGCTGAACCTGCTGAAATCGGCGCTTCCGGCCAATGAGGACGAGATCACGATCAGCTATAACAGCAACCATCTCTTCGTCCGTCATGGAACGACGCTGATGAGCTGTCGGCTGATCGATGCCCGGTTCCCCGACTATAAGGTGGTGATCCCCGCGGACAATCCTTACAAATTGACGGTTGGGCGGAGTGATTTTCAAGGTGCGCTTCGCCGGGTAAGCATTTTCAGTAACAAGAGTACCAACCAGGTAGTCCTGAACATTCACGGCAGCGAATTGCAGCTAACCGCGCAGGATGTCGATTTTTCCTTTGAGGGGAACGAGCGGATGAAATGCCAGTATGACGGTGAGGACCTGGCTATCGCCTTCAATGCGCGGTTCCTGATCGAGATGCTGGCTTCCGCGGATTCCGACGAGGTCCGGATGGAGCTTTCTACCCCCACCAAGGCCGGGATAATCAAGCCCACGGAAGAAGACGAAAATGAAGAAGTGTTGATGCTGGTGATGCCGCTGATGCTCAACAACTAGGCGATGCGGGGGTTCCACATGACAAACTTTATCCAGATACGAAGTTACGACAACTACCTCTCCGCGCATATCGTCCTGGCCAAATTGCAGGACTCCGATATCAATTGTCATTTAAAGGATGAGTATACGCTCACTATCGATCCGCTGTTAAGTCCGGCACTTGGCGGGATCAAGCTGATGGTGGCGGAGTCCCAGGCCAAGCGGGCGCTCGGGTTGCTGGAAGAGACGGGCGGGTGAGGTCCGGTATCCGGTGGTCCGTCTTTTTACTGTTGCTGTTGCTGCATCATTTCCAGGTAGCGCCGGTATGAATTCTGCTCCTTTCCGTCCATGGGGTGCTGCGGGGCGAGTGTCATATCCGGGACGTCGTTTCGCGGGCCATCTTCATAGGAAACGGAGACGCCTACCTCCAGCTGCTGGCCGGCTGCTCCCTTGTAGGTCCCTTTGACAGGAGAGCAGTCGGAAAAATTGCGGCCGACTGCCAGGCGTACGTGCAGGTCGTCTGCTTCACAATTGTTGGTCGGGTCCAATCCTACCCAGCCGTTTTCGGGGATATAGGCTTCGATCCAGGCATGGGTGGCCCCTTCGCCGCGCATCCCATTGCGGTTGGGGCAGATATAGCCGCTGACATAGCGGGCCGGCACACGGATCTGGCGTAAGAAGACCAGGAGGATATGTGCAAAGTCCTGGCAGACCCCGGCCTTCAGTCTCCAGACTTCGTCGAGGGTGGTTTCGACGGTAGTGATCCCTTTTATATACTTGAACTGATCAAAAACATAGGTCCGAAGCTGTCGGGCGGCTTCCAGCGGTGTCCGCGAGCGGATATTGCCGAGTGTGTTGAGTACTTCCGGCAGGTAAGCGAAGGGTTCCTGTTGAAGGAAGTCGACAAAGGGCACTTTCCATCTTGCCTGTTCGAGCCAGTTCCATTGCTCTTCCCGGTCGGCTACATCCCGGAGCGGCGGGCGCTGGCGGGTGATCACCTCGATCCGCGAGTCTATGACAAGTGACTGGTAGGGCCGGGCATGGGTGAAGGAACCCACTTCATTGCCGTAATAGTCCTTATATTTTTCCACATGCGGGTTTTCGGTGATGGACAGATCCTGCCGCAATACGTCCTGGTATTCGTCTTTAATCGGGTAAAGGATGATCTGATTGGCGCTGTCACTGACTGGGCCTTCATAGGTGTACTTCGTGATATGGTGGATGTTGAAACGGGGCATTTTGATGGTTATGAGTATGCAAAATAATGCTGATTGAGGGCAATTCCCACTTTGTAAAGATCTTCTTTTATAGCGACCAGGTAGTCGTGGAGACCCTGCTGGAGGATCGAGTCGACGGTGCTGTAGCGCACCTTACTATAGATCTTCCCGATCATAAAGTCGATCCGCTGAAAGGCTTCCTGATTCCCGTCGCCCCTGAGCCGCTGGAAATGGAGCTGCAGGCGGTTGATCGAATAGAGGATAGAGCGGGGGAAATTGGCGCTCAGTACGATCTGCTCCACGACGTTGCGGGCGTCAAAGCCGCTACGGTAGGTCTTTAGATAGTATTCGAATCCCGATATGGAGAGCAGGAGATATTTCCAGTAGGAAGGGTCGGTCCGCGCAAAATCCAATTGGAGATCGCTAAAGCGGACGTCCAGGATACCCGCTGATTGCACGCCGCGTTCGATGAACTTGCCGATATTGAGAAAGGCATAGCCTTCCTCCCTGGCCATCGTGATATCGGTGATACCGTAATACAGCAGGCCATGACGGATCAGGACATCGAGGGTGCTGATGGGGTCGTCGGCATATAAGCCGCGGACTACCTGGTCATCGCGGATGGTATGATAAAAATCGTTCAGGCATTGCCATAGCTCCTTGGTGATATGGTCCTGCACGCTGCGGGCGTTTTCCCGGGAAAGCGTTACGATATTCAGCACGGAATTGCTGTTCTCTTTATCGGTGACCATGTATTGGAGGACGGCACGCGACTGATGGGCGATGGCGGCCGCGCTGTCCTTGTCCAGGTAGGTGAAGATGGACAGCACAGGTTTCCAGGAAAAATTCTGGAGGTCATCCTGCGAGGAAGCATAGTTGATCCGCAACATGCGAAGGATACCGTCGGTTCGTTCCATATAACGGCTCATCCAATATAAACTGTCGGCTACTCGGCTCAGCATTGGTTTTATCAGGTTTAGTTTGTGAGCACCCAGGTGTCTTTACTGCCGCCGCCCTGCGATGAGTTGACGACCAGCGATCCTTCGCGCAGCGCTACACGGGTCAGGCCGCCGGGGACGATCTCGATACCGTCCGGACCACAAAGGGCATAGGGTCGAAGGTCGACCCGCCGGGGTTTAAGCTCACCATTCAAATAGCACGGGGCGGAAGACAGGCTGATGATCGGCTGGGCGATAAATTGCCGGGGGTCTTTGAGTATCTCCTGCTGGTAGCGGTGGATCTCCTCGTCGGAGGCGCTGTGGCCCATCAGCATGCCATAGCCACCGCTTTCATTGGTCCGTTTGACAACCATCCGGTTCATATTGGAAAACACGTATTCGCGTTCTTCCGGGTTGCCCAGCTGGTAGGTCGGCACATTCTTCAGGATGGGCTCTTCGTTGAGATAGTAGCGGATCATGGCGGGCACATAGGCATAGATGGCTTTGTCATCGGCCACTCCGTTGCCGACGGCATTGACGATGGCGACGTTGCCCTTCCGGTAAGCGCTCATGATTCCCGCGACGCCCAGCAGGCTATCGGGCTGGAAGACGAGGGGGTCCAGAAAATGATCGTCCACGCGTCGGTAGATGACGTCAACCGGTTGGCGGCCGGCGGTCGTCTTCATAAAAACCCGGTGGTTATCGACTACCAGGTCGCGGCCCTCCACCAGTTCCACGCCCATGAGCCGGGCCAGGGTCGTGTGCTCGAAATAGGCCGAGTTATAGATGCCGGGGGTCAGCAGGACGATGGTCGGATGGGAGGTCTGACGCGGTGACAGGCTGGCGAGATTCCGGTGGAGGATAGCAGGATATTCGGTGACGGTCCGGACATTATTTTTCGGGATCAGGTCCGGAAAGATGCGTTTGGTGATCTCGCGGTTCTCGAGCATATAGCTGACCCCGCTGGGTGTCCGAAGATTATCTTCGAGGATATAGAATGTCCCGTCCGAATCGCGGATCAGGTCGATGCCGGCGATATGGACATAGATGTCGTGCGGAACGGGAAAGCCGTGCATTTCCCGGAGGAAGTGGGGGCAGCTGTACACCATATCGGAGGGGACGATCCCATCCTTCAGGATGAACTGGCTGTTATAGACATCCTTCAGGAACAGGTTAAGCGCTTTCAGGCGTTGGCGGATCCCTTCCTCTATATATTTCCATTCCGCGGCGGTAATGATCCGCGGGATAATGTCGAATGGGAAGATCTTTTCGATCCCTTCGCCGCTGCTGTAGACGGTAAAGGTGATACCCTGGCTCATAAAAAGGCGTTTAGCCAGCTCTTCCTTTTTGGTCAGCTCTTCGGCGCTCATCTGCTGGAGAAAGCTGACCACGCCCTCGTACTGCGGCCGGACGGCGCTCAGGGAGTACATTTCGTCCCAGGTGCGGGGGTCTACATGATAGTTGTTCAGCAGTTCGTTGGTTTGCATGCTAATTAAATATACTTATTTTCGGGCAAAAACCGAACATGAAAACCGTCGCCATGATCCCCGCCCGGTATGCGGCTACGCGCTTCCCCGCCAAGCTCATGCAGGTGCTGGGGGAAAAGACCGTGATCCGTCATACTTACGACAATACGGTTGCCACGGGGTTGTTCGACGAGGTGGTTGTGGTAACGGACAGCGAGCTGATCTATCGGGAGATCGTGGATCATGGCGGCGCCGCGGTAATGAGCAGGCGTACGCATGAGAGCGGCAGTGACCGCATTGCCGAAGCTGTCGCGGATATGGAAGTTGACCTGGTGGTCAATGTTCAGGGGGATGAGCCCTTTGTACGGAGGGAGCCGCTGGAGTGTCTTCTGGCGTTGTTTCGGGGCGAGGATGGCCGCCAGGTCCAGGTTGCTTCGCTGGTGCAGGTGCTTAGAGAGCAGCGGTTCATCGATGACCCGAATTATGTAAAGGTCGCGATGGATAAGAACAACAATGCCCTCTTCTTCAGCCGCAGTGTCATCCCTTATCCCCGCGATCCCGCGGCGGCGCCGGTCTACTACGAACATATCGGGGTATATGCTTTTCGAAAGGATGCGCTGCTTCGGTTCACAGCCTGGCCGGTAAGTCCTTTGGAGGCTGTGGAGAGGATAGAGTGTTTGCGGTATCTGGAGAATGGGGTACCGATCCGGATGGCGGTCACCCGTTATATGGGGGTGGAGATCGATACGCCGGAAGATCTGGAGCGGGCCGCGCGGCTGTTGTAGCGGGGGCGGGGGCGGGGGCGGCGAAAAAAATCTGAATTTGCTAAAACAGGGAATTGCTATTTTTAAGAATGAACCAACCACTATGGGGAATCGATCTTGGCGGGACCAAGATTGAAGGGACGATCCTGGAGTCCATTTATCACCCCCACCCCATTGTTCGCACGCGCGTCGATACCGAAGCGGCCAAAGGATATGATCATATCCTGGGACAATTTGCGCGGCTGGTAAAAGAAATGGAGCAGCGATCCGGTCTGAAGCCCGGGGCGATCGGTATCGGAACACCGGGTGTTCTCGACCCTTCTATCCGGACGATGAAAAATTGCAATACTGTCGTGCTGAATGGCAGGCCACTGGCCGATGACCTGGCTTTGCGTCTGGGTGTGCCGGTGGTGCTGGCCAATGACGCGAATTGTTTTGCTTTGGCGGAAACGCAGTGGGGAATCGTCAGCCGGGAAAGACCCGGGGCCAGGTTGGTGTTTGGCATCATCATGGGCACTGGTGTCGGTGGTGGGTTGGTAGTAGACGGCAAGATCTGGGGAGGGCGTCATGGTATTGCCGGTGAATGGGGCCATAATTTCCTGGATGAATCCGGCGGTAAATGTTATTGCGGAAAGACCGGTTGCGTGGAGACGGTCATTTCCGGGCCTGCGACGGAGCGGCATTATTACTCCCTTACCGGGCAGGAGCTTTCGCTTAAGGAGATCGTTGCGCGGCATTTGGCGGGGTCGGATGCGGCGGCGGTTCGGACGATCGAGCGGCTTTGTTATTTCTTTGGCATGGGGGTGTCGGTGATCACGAATCTGCTTGATCCCGATGTGATCGTGGTGGGTGGGGGTGTCGGGAATATCGATGCGTTGTACACTGAGGGGCTCGGAGCGCTGGGGAAGTTTATTTTTAACAACCGGGTGGAGGTGCCTTTGCTGAAGCCGAGTTTGGGAGATAGTGCCGGGGTATTCGGGGCCGCGGCGTTGGTGGCGGGGATGTAGGGGGGCGGCGGCGGACCCTTGAATTGACCGGCGGTTGTTTCCCCTGGGTAGGTTGTTTTTCGGAAAAAGTGATTTGCATAGACAAATCGCAAATGGTTGGGAAAGAGTTAGCCGGGGAGCCGGCTTCGGCGATCGGGTGAAATTCCCGTAAATTTGCCGCTCAAATCAATTCGCGATGGCATTCCGAAATTTTAAAATGGTGGGCTATGTGGTGTATGGCCGTGGCAGCTTCAACCAGCTGGATGAGATCCTTGGTCCGCGGCGGAAGGGGGATGACCCGATGGTCTTCCTCGTGGATCACTTTTTTGAAAACAAACCCCTGGCGCGGCGGGTCCCGCTAAGGGGGCGGGATAAGCTGGTATTTGTGGATGTCAGTTATGAACCCAAGACCGTATATGTGGATCAGCTGGCGGGTGATCTAAAAGAGGAATTCGGCCAGGTCAGCGGTGTCATCGGTATTGGGGGCGGATCGGCGATGGACCTGGCCAAGGCGGTATCGTTGATGATGACCAATCCGGGCTCATCGGCTGATTATCAGGGCTGGGACCTGGTAAAGCAGCCGGGAGTATACAAGGTAGGGATCCCGACTTTGAGCGGGACGGGGGCGGAGGTATCGAGGACGACGGTCCTGACCGGGCCGAGCAAAAAGCTGGGGATGAACTCGGACTATACCCCTTTCGACCAGATCGTGCTCGACCCGGAGCTGACGGCCAATGCGCCGGTCAATCAGCGATTTTATACGGGGATGGACTGCTATATCCACTGTATCGAGAGTCTTCAGGGAACCTACCTGAATGAGTTTAGTAAATCATATGGTGAAAAGGCGCTGCAGCTTTGCCAGGAAGTCTATGTCAAAAAGCAGGGTTGGGATGAGGAGAGTGACGACAAGTTGATGATGGCATCCTATGCGGGGGGTATGAGCATCGCCTATTCGCAGGTCGGGGTAGCGCATGCGGTCAGTTATGGGCTGTCCTACCTGTTGGGGACCAAGCATGGGATCGGCAACTGCATTGTTTTCGATCAGCTCGGGGAGTTCTATCCGGAAGGGGTGGTGGAGTTTAAAACGATGGTGGAAACGAACAAGATAGATATCCCCCAACATATTACAAAAGGGCTGACGGATGAACAATTCAATGCGATGATTGACGTTTCTTTAGTCATGAAGCCGTTGTGGGAGAATGCGCTCGGAAAGGACTGGGAAAAGATCATGACCCGCGACCGGCTGAGGGCGCTGTACGAGAAATTGTAGTTATGCAAAAACGCGATTGGACATGGGTGGGAGTCTTGACGGGCCTATTCTTCATCGGCTTCCTGTCGTGTAAGAAAACGCCTCCTCCCAAACCGATCCAGATCACCCCGTTGCAGACACTGGTCAACTCGGATACCAGCCTGACCTTGTTTCACGAAATGCTGATCGATGCGAATGATGTGGGTCTGCTCAAGGACACTACGGCCAGTCTGTTGATCCCTACCAATGCGGTCCTGCGCCAGGCCGGATATACCAACGTCCTTATCGATTCGACCAGTTCCTTTGTCCTGGACGAAATGCTCCGCTATAATTATGTCCTTGCCCCCAACATCTCTCCTGACAGCGGATATACCTCCTACCCTACGTTATTGGGCGTCCCGCTGTATATCGAGCAGGATACCGCCTCGGGCCTCTTGTTGCTAAATGCCAACGCTACGGCCGGGAGCTCGCCGATGACCGTCGGAAAGGCGTCGGTCTATTTTCTGGTTACGCTGGTGCCACCGGCGGCGGATTCGCTCCCCGCGCTATTACAATCAGACAGTACGCTCAGCTTTTTTACCACCGCCCTGGCGATCACCAACCTCTATGACTCAACGCTGCTAACCGGCAGTTATACGATCCTGGCCCCGGTCAACTCCGCCTTTATCCAGGCCGGATACGACAGCCTCGGCGCGATCGATTCGGCCAATGTCGATACGCTGATTGCGCTGGTGCAGGGTCAGATCATCAAGGGGTTCTATCTGACCAATTCGTTTCCCATTCCGGGCCCGGTCTTCGATGTGCTCGGTGATGCGGTGACGGTAGGTCTGAACAATGGGGTGCTACAGTTTTCCGCCAGCGGGAACAGCATCCCGGTCAACTGGCTGAGCGGCAATCTTATTTCAGGTTCCAATATCGTGGTACACCGGACCGACGGCCTGCTATCCCCATGACGGGCGCTATATATAACATTAAAATAACTTGTTGACTTTTCCGCGAAAAGAGCGCCGTTACTTACATTTGGGCTATGCTCAAAATGAATGATATCAAAAACCTACTCCAGCACAACAAGATCACGGAGTTTGTCAAGCTAAACAAGCTAACCCCAAAGGATATCGCGGAATTTGCAAACCGCAATACCAAGTGGGCGGGAAAGCTCTTTCAGGCCCTCGATCCAAAACATGCGGCGAAGGCCTTTAAACTTTTGCAAAACGAACAGCAGGAAGAGGTCATCAAGGCGCTGCCGGAGGCGAAGGCGGCCGAGTTGCTCAATGCGCTTCAGCCCGATGACCGGACGGCTTTCCTGGAAGAGCTGCCCGGGAGCTATGTAAAGGAGCTGCTGAAAGTGCTGACGCCCGAGCGCCGGGTCGAAACGCTGGAACTGTTGGGCTTTGAAGAGGGTTCTGTCGGGCGGTTGATGACGCCGGACTTTTTGGAGATCAGGAAAGAGCAGACTATCCAGGAGGTGCTCGCGGTGATCCGGCAGCGCGGGCAGGCCACGGAGACCTTAAACTGGCTTTTTGTGGTGGACGAGAAAGGTGTTCTGATCGACGATATCAACATCAAAGACTTCCTGGTTGTCGACCCCGGTACGCATGTCTCCGACATCATGGACAACCAGTTCCTTGCTTTAAATGTGAATGCCTCGCAAAAGGCGGTTATCAATATCTTCCGGAACAACAGCAGGTATGCATTACCGGTCACGGACGATACGGGGGTGCTGCTCGGGATCGTAACGCTGGATGATGTGTTACGATTGGCGGAAGAAGAGGGCACGCGCGAAATCCAGAAGATCGGGGGTTCCGAAGCATTGGACGAACCGTATACGACCATATCCTTTGCCATGCTTGTCCGCAAGCGCGCGGGATGGCTTGTCATCCTCTTCCTTGGCGAGATGCTGACGGCCACGGTCATGCAGCATGTTCAGGGGGAACTGGATAAATGGCTAATTCTTTCCTTGTTCATACCGCTCATTATTTCGAGCGGCGGCAATTCCGGAAGTCAGGCTTCTTCGATCATCATCCGGGCGATGGCGGTGGGTGAAATCGGCTTCAGAGATGTGCCGCGGGTGATGCGGCGGGAAATCCTTTCCGGGCTCACACTCGGCCTCATTCTCGGCCTGGTCGGGTTTCTGCGCATCGGGATCTGGCAGGAGCTCCATATCTACAGTTATGGGGCACAATGGGTAAAGGTTGGGCTGGTTGTCTTCTTTGCGCTTATCGGAGTGGTCATGTGGGGGACCTTTGCGGGAGCCATGCTCCCGCTGTTCCTGAAACGTCTTGGCGCCGATCCGGCTGCTTCTTCGGCACCATTTGTGGCGACGCTGGTAGATGTTACCGGGCTCATTATTTACTTTTCGGTGGGGTCTGTCGTCATGTCCGGCCATGGGGTCTGACCGCCGGGTTATTTCTTCTTATATACCGGGACGTTGCTGCAGGCCTCTCCATACATAATGCTTTTGACGACCGGCTGAAGGAGGCGGGTGATCTCCAGGTAGGCAAAAGGCCCTACGGCAAGATCGCCGCAACCTTTTACAATGACCCGTTTGTCTGTAAAGGCGTCGAGGTCGACCGTCTGAAGATTAGCCAGGAAGGTCTGCTGAAGGGCTGTTTGGGCGTCGCCGAGGACGATGTTACGGGCAAAAGGTTGTGCGTGGACAGCGACCAGCATATAGGCCCAGGCGGGAATAATGGCATCCGCCGTACAGGTAACGGCAAGGATCTTCCCGTTGTAGCGGCCCCAGTCGACATCGTGAAGGCCGGCGCGAAACTCCTTTTCCTTCAGGATCATTTCCCGGAACAGCAATGGTTTCAGGTCAAAGACCGCGATCTCGTCCCGGGGATAGTAATCTTCCAGATCAAGCGTCAGCAGTCCGCTTTGCGCCACTTTATTGATGATCTCTTCGCCCATAACAAGCGCAAAGGTACGACAACTAGAAAAATTTACCCCGGTTATCGGTAATCTTCGCCAATCGTTTCATTTCCCCCATGATCTGGTAAGCCACCTGTCGTTGTTGTTGCTCCAGTGTGAAGCGTTGCTGCTGGATGTCGCCGTTGGAATTGGAAAGCGCGCTAACTTTTTCCACCCGGATGACAAACACGCCGCTGTTCCCCGCAATGGGTGGGGAAGCGGGTTTACCGGTCAGCGCCTTATCGAAGGAGGCGCCAACCACTTTGGGTTCCCTGCCGGCGTTGGGGATCGTCCCGGAAGAAAAGTTGACGGTGTCGGCGTGCATGACCGGCTGGTTGCTGGTGCTTGCCGCTGCATCGAGAGTAGCGGGGCTACCCAGCTTCTTTGTGATCAGCTCACCTTTTTTGCGGTTGCGCAGGATCGGCTCCACGCGGGGCCGCGCTTTGGCGGCGGACATCGTACCCGGGTTATTGATCTCGGTCACGAGGGCCACCACGTATTTGTCGCCCACGGGGAAGGGCTCGGAGACATTGCCCAGTTCGGCATCGTAGATCCAGCGGACCAACTGGCGATTGGCGCCAAGACCGAGGATGTTGATGGCGGAAGGGGTGATATCCGGGGCTACCAGCCGTTGCAGATGTTGTTTCTGGAGGTTGTCGTCAAAGGATCTGGAGTCGCGGCTCATGCCGGCGAACTGGCTGGCGAGGCCCGATGCGGCCTGATCGGTCTCCTGGCTAACGTCGATCTTCCGGCTCAGGTAGGCAACCTTGTAGCCCGGCTCGAAGTTCTTTTGCCCGAGTACTTCTATATAATGCCAGCCAAACTGGCTCTTGACAATTCCTTTGTCGCCAACCTTGTGACCAAAGGCAAAGTCCTGGAACTCCTTTACCATTTGGTTCGGACCGAACCAGGGTAGCTTTCCGCCTTTTGTTTTCGACCCATCGTCGGACAGATGCGCTGCGACGCTGTCAAAGCGCTGCCCGCCTTTTTCGACCAGGTCGCGGATGCTGTCGATCTTCTTCTTTCCCGTGCTGTCGTCCATGATCGGCTGGCGGGTCTGGGGGTCCGTCGTCGCCACGAGGACGTGGCGGGCTTCAACGGAGTCGGGAACGAGGCGTTCGTCGATCAGTTTAGCGATCACGTAGTTGCCGCCGTCGAGGTAGGGTCCGAACAAACCGCCTTTGGGAAGCGCGAAGACCGAATCCTTGAATGGCACTTGGGTCATGGACTTCGCGACGGTGGTATCCGGATATGGGGTGTCACTTCCGACGCGGGCAAGGAATGCGGAAGGGTCTTTGGCAGCGGCGAATTCTTTTGAAAGGTCCACCAGTTGCTGCCGAACGCGGTTGCTATCCGCGGCGGTAGGGCTCGCGTCGAACGTCACGTAGGCTATGCTGCGGCTCTCGTCCTGTTTGAATTCATCGACGTGTTGATTGACATAATCGGTGATCTCTGCGTCGGACACTTTTGCCGCGCTGTCCGGGATCGTATAATAGGGTGTGTTGACAAAAGAGATAGAAGCGATCTGGCTGTTGTCCGCATTTAGCTTCTCGGCCATCCATTTTGGAACATAGGCGCTGTTGGCGATCAGGGTAACGAATTTCTGCTCCAGGCGCTGTTGAATGAATTGAGGCTCTTCTTCTTCCCAAAACGACTTGGCCACTTCGTACTGGCTGTTGTCAGCATTAGCGCCTTTCCGGGGACCGGCTTTATAGATCGTTCTGATCTGGTTGATCTGTTCAGCCGCGGCCTGGGAATTGAAAAACCCCGTCTTGGGGTCGGTAAAGGCTTGCCGGATCTCGGGGACCACATCCTGGCCTGCGAGCATATCGTTCTCTTCCTTTTGGCTTATTTCCATTCCGAGTGCCGCGTAGTCCTTACTCAACAAGGTTTCCTGGATGATCCGGTTCCATACGTTCTCCCGGATCTGCTCGCGCATTTCATCCGTGACGACGCTGCCCTGTTGCTGCTGCTTTGCTCTTTCTTCGATACTATTCACTTGCTGGTTAAAATCGTCCACCTGGATCTTCCGGCCGTCTATGACCCCGACCACCGTCCCGCGGTCGCCACCAAAAAAATTACTTTTTCTGGCGTCCATCAACAGAAAGCCGATGAGACTGACGGCGATCAAACCAAAAACTAACCAAGCTGCTCTTTCCCGGATTGACTGAATTATTGACATAATGTTGCTACTCCGTTGTATTTTCGGACAAACGGACCGCGAAAATAGCGTAAAAATTGCTTATGAACAAATTGTGGAAAAGAGTGTTAACGTGGGGCTTACGGCGTGGAAAAGGCCGGTCCGGGAACGCCGGGGGCTGGGAGTAGTTGGCCTATAACTTATTCGGGCCGCCGGGAGGAATGGAAGTCGGTGTACAAACCCGGACTTATTCCCTCCCCGTTGACAGTGAAGCAGAAAAGAAGTTTTCCGCATGCCGAAGTCTTCCACCGTGGTGGAAAAGCTGGGAAGACATCAATCAAATGAAGGGTCTTGGGTGTTAGTTTATTGTGGATGACCGTGTATAACCCGTGCTTTTCCGGAGTTCCGGACCCGGGGTAGAAATCTTATCCACCAATTCACACTGATAGTAGTAATAGTTCTTTTTAATTAAAATAATTATTATTAAATACTATGGCAGATATTAACATGAGTATTAGTGAAAAAGGGTTCCTCGATATCCCGGTTTCTCCGGAGCTCGATCTGTTCCTGGAGATAGAACGGTTGAAACGGGAAAAAAATGCGATTGTGCTCGCACATTATTATCAGGACGCGGATATTCAGGATGTAGCTGATTATATCGGGGACAGTCTTGGGTTGGCTCAGCAGGCGGAGAAGACGACGGCTGACCTGATCGTGTTTGCGGGGGTGCATTTCATGGCGGAAACCGCAAAGATCCTGAATCCGGGGAAGAAAGTGGTATTGCCTGATCTCAGAGCGGGCTGTTCGCTGGCGGATTCGGCGCCGGGATATTTGTTCAGGGCCTTCCGCGAGGCGCACCCGGATCATATCGTCATCTCCTATATCAATTGTTCGGCGGAGGTAAAGGCGTTGAGCGATATCATCTGCACGTCGTCGAATGCGCAAAAGATCGTCGAAAGTTTACCGGAGGATCAGAAGATCATTTTTGCGCCGGATCGGAATTTGGGTGCTTATCTGATCAAAAAGACGGGAAGGGATATGTTGTTATGGGATGGGGCCTGTATGGTGCATGAGATCTTTAGTCTGGAGAAGATCACGCGACTGAAAGTGCGGCACCCCGAGGCTAAGCTGATCGCGCATCCGGAGTGTGAGGAGCCGATCCTCCGTCAGGCAGATTATATCGGATCGACCACGGCGTTGCTAAATTATACGAAGAAGGATGAAGCCCGGGAATATATCGTTGCGACGGAGGCCGGGATCCTGCATCAGATGCAGCTGGCGTCCCCCGGGAAGCTGTTTATCCCGGCTCCCCCTACCAGTAACTGTGTTTGCAACGACTGCCCGCATATGAAGCTAAATACGCTGGAGAAGCTATATCTGTGTATGCAATATGAGCAGCCGGAATTGGTGATGGAGGAGGAATTGATGGTGGCGGCGAAACGACCCATAAGGAGGATGTTGGAGATTAGTGCCCAATTCGGTTTGTAATATATTGATTATCAACTATCTACCCATATAAACCAGTAGAATTTGGACGTCGCTGGGGTTAACCCCGCTGATGCGGCTGGCCTGGCCTAGGGTCCGGGGTTTTATTTTCTTAAATTTTTGCAGGGCTTCATTGGAGAGGGAGGAGAGTTTGTCATAATTAAAGTTATCTGGGATAAGCAGGTCTTCCAGTTGGGACATTTTTTCAACGAGTTCTCTTTCCTTTCCGATGTAGACTTCATACTTGATCTGGATCTCGGTTTGTTCGATCATTTCCGGGGTGTAGGTTTGAAGTGCGTGGCCGAGGCGTGGGATGGCGTTGGTCATAGACCGGAGGTTGATATTGGGGCGAAGGAGTATCTGGGTGGCCTTTTGTCGTTGGGCCAGGGGAGTGCTGTTTTTTTCGAGGAGGTAGGTTTCGGTCTCGGCTGGTTCCAGAGAAATTTGGTTCAGGAGGGCTCGGATGGCGGCCACTCCGGTATTCTTATCGATGGTGCGTTGCATCCTTTCCTGTGAGGCGAGACCAAGGCGGAAGCTGAGTTCGGTGAGACGGAGGTCGGCGTTATCCTGGCGAAGGAGGGTGCGGAATTCGGCGCGGGAGGTGAACATGCGGTACGGTTCTTCGGTGCCCTTGCTAATGAGGTCATCGATAAGTACGCCGATATAGGCTTCACTGCGTTTGAGAATGACGGGTTCCAGCTGGTTGATCTTTTGGTGGGCGTTGATCCCAGCCATGAGGCCCTGGCAGGCGGCTTCTTCGTAACCGGTGGTCCCGTTGATCTGGCCGGCGAAAAAGAGGTTGTTCAGCGGCTTTGTTTCGAGCGAATGATTCAGCTGGGTGGGTGGGAAATAGTCATACTCGATCGCGTAGCCCGGGCGGAAGACGCGGACCTTCTCAAATCCGGGGACTTTGCTTAGCGCTGCATATTGTACTTCTTCCGGGAGGGAGGTGGAGAATCCGTTTACATAAATTTCGATGCTGTTCCAGCCTTCGGGTTCGACGAAGAGCTGGTGCCGGTCTCTTTGGGCAAATCGGTTGATTTTGTCTTCGATGCTTGGGCAGTAGCGGGGGCCGACGCCTTCGATTCGTCCGGTGTACATGGGACTGCGATCAAAACCGGTTTTTAAGATTTCATGTACGGTGGGGTCGGTATAGGTGACCCAGCAGCTTTTTTGTTTTTTGGGTTTGGGGGTGTCGAGATAGGAAAAGCCGACTATTTCGTCGTCGCCTTTTTGTTCTTCCATTTTACTGTAGTCGAGGCTTCTGCCGTCGACGCGGGGTGGGGTACCGGTCTTCAGGCGATCGCTTTCAAACCCGAGGCCAACGAGTTGCTCGGTGATTCCGGTGGCCGCCCTTTCCGCCACCCGGCCGCCGCCGAATCGTTTTTCCCCAATATGAATGATGCCGTTCAAGAAGGTCCCGCTGGTGACTACCACGGCTTTGGCCCGGATCTCATGTCCGAGGCCGGTGATCACCCCGTGAACTTTTTCGTTTTTTACAAGGAGAGTGCTGACCATATCCTGGTAGAAGTCGACGTTGCGGGTCTGTTCGAGCATTTCTCGCCAGGTGGCGGCAAAGAGCATCCGGTCGTTTTGGGTCCTCGGGCTCCACATGGCCGGTCCTTTTGAGCGGTTGAGCATACGGAATTGGATCATACTCTTATCGCTCACGATCCCGGAATACCCGCCCATGGCGTCGATCTCCCTTACTATTTGACCCTTAGCAATCCCCCCCATGGCTGGGTTGCAACTCATTTGGGCGATGGTTTGCAGGTTCATGGTGATCAGAAGGACTTTTGAGCCTAAATTGGCTGCTGCGGCTGCCGCCTCACAGCCGGCGTGACCGGCGCCCACCACAATGACGTCATATTCGGGAAACATATATTGCACAAATCGGTATTTCTGTTAACGGACGGGCTGCGTTCGCAGTTCCGGCAAAGGTACTGTGCGCGGTGCGAATAATTAAGAAAGAAAAACGTTCCACGGGGAACATTGCTTAAGGCAGAATATTTAAGAGGGTTTGTTTCACGGGGAACGTTCGCATAACTGCAGGTATTTTTCCTCCATTTTCCGCATTTTCTTCGCTTCGGCTTCGGTTTTATCGCCATAACCGCACAAATGAAGCGCGCCATGAAAAATGACCCGAAGTAGCTCTTTTTTTATTGTGCTGCCAAATTCCCGGGCATTTTCCCTCACCCGGTCCACACTGATATAGATTTCCCCGGCGATTGGCTGTCCGGGCTCGGAGAGCGGGAAGGTAATAATATCCGTATAAACATCATGTTGAAGGAATTGCCGGTTGATTTCCAGCAATCGGTCATCGGAGACAAATATATATCGAAGCTCAGCCAGTTTCTTTCTTTCCTGCTTAAATAGGGTGATTAGGGCGGTCTTGATGATTTGGCGGTCTTTTATGCCCATTCTCTTTTCAAAATGAAACCATATAGTAGGAGAGATTGTCATAATTTTACTGTCCAAGTTATGAAGAATATGAAGAGATTATCGGAATTAGAACCCGGAACCATTGCAAGGATTCACTCCTTTGAGAAGAATGATCTTTTCCTAAAGCTCATGGAAATGGGTTGCGTACCCGGAGAATTGATCAAAGTAGAGCAGATTGCCCCCCTTGGGGACCCTATTTCAATCACCGTCGCGGGCTATAATCTCAGTCTGCGTCTGGATGAAGCGGAAAACATCTTTATGGAGGAGGGGGTCAAATGAAGGTCGGGTTATATTTTGGCTCCTTTAACCCCATTCACCACGGCCATTTAGTCATTGCCAACTTTATCCTGCAGCATGCCCATCTTGACCAGGTGTGGTTTGTCGTTTCGCCGCAGAATCCGCTCAAGCGTTCAGCGTCCCTGCTGAATGAATATCATCGCCTTCATTTGGTCCGGTTGGCGGTTGAGGGAGAGGCGCGCCTAAAGGCTTCCGATATCGAATTCAAATTACCCAAACCTTCTTATACGGTTGACACCCTGACCTATTTGCAGGAGAAATATCCCGGTGAGGAATTCTCGATCATCATGGGAAGCGACAGCTTTCAGAACCTAACCCAATGGAAGAACTATTCCTGGTTGCTACAGCACTATCCCATCTATGTCTATCGGCGTCCGGAGCACGAAACGCTCCCGCAGTATCCGGGAGCCAGGCACATCGAGATCCTGGACGCGCCTCTTTTACCCATCTCTTCTACGGAGATCCGAAGCAAGTTAAAGCAGGGTCAATCCGTAAGATACTTATTGCCGGATTCGGTGCTGCAAGAGATCGAAAAAAGCCGATATTACCGATAATGTTTATATGTAATGTTTTGTAAGATTATTTATTAGAGGTGTAATCGGTCACCAAGTGGCAAAATGCCCGCACGCCGAGCTTGAATCCGCTCTCGTCGATATAGAAGTCTGCTGTATGATGGGGAAAGGCAGTTTTCGGGTCCTGGCCTTTTCTCATTCCGCCGAGAAAGAAAAAGAACGCCGGGACTTTGGCGCCGAAGAAGGAAAAGTCTTCCGATCCGGTCATCGCGTCCATGACCAGGACATTATTTTCACCCGCGGTCCGGCGGAGGGAGGGAAGCGATCTTTGGACGAGGGCGGGGTTGTTGTAGGTAATCAGCGTTTTGTTCTCGATGTCGATATCAGCCGTAGCACCGGCGCTTTCAGCGATCAGGGTAACGGTTCGCTGGATCCGTTCATGGATATCGCGTTGCATTGCTGTGTCCAGGGTTCGGATGGTGCCTGTCATCTCTACGGTTTCGGGGATGATATTCGATCTGACGCCGCCCTGGATCACACAGACCGAAATGACGGCGGCGTCTTTTGTCAGTTCCGTCTGGCGGCTGACGATCGTCTGCAAGCCTTCGATGATCTGTGCGGAAACGACGATGGGATCGATACCGCTCCAGGGCTGGGAGCCATGCGACCCTTTGCCGTGAACCCTGATAGTGAACCAGTCTGAAGCGGCCATTTCTCCTTCGCTCCGGTATTTGATCTTGCCGACTTCCAAAGCGGAATTGATATGTAATCCAAAGACCACATCAACCCTCGGACTGTCCAGTACGCCTTCTTTGATCATGAGGGCGGCGCCGCCTTCTTCTCCATTAGGCGGTCCTTCTTCCGCCGGCTGAAAGATAAATTTCACGGTACCGTGCAGGTATTTTCTCAATCCCGAAAGGATCTCGGCGACGCTCATCATGATCGCCACATGGGAATCGTGACCGCAAGCGTGCATTACGCCGACCTCCTGGCCGTTGTAGGTCGTCTTTACTTTAGAGGCAAAGGGGACGGGTGTTCTTTCGACAAGCGGAAGTGCGTCCATATCTGCGCGCAACCCAATGACGGGACCGGGTAAATCCCCGCGAAGGATACCGACAACGCCGGTCTTTCCAACGCCTTCGTGCACTTCGATGCCCAGCGAGCGAAGGTGGTCGGCGACGATCTTCGCGGTCCGGAATTCACGGTTGCCCAACTCGGGATGTTCGTGAAAGTCACGGCGCCAGGCGATCGTCCTTGGCTCGATCTTATCAGCGGCTGCGTCGATAGCGGCGCTGATGTTCATGTCCTGGGCGGCGAGATGAAGGGATAGTAATAGGCAGAGGGAGAGCAGGTAGTTTTTCCTCATGTTAATCTGGGTATTAAAACTATAATATACGTTAAAAATCGAGGGTATTTCAATAATTTGTGCGTGGATTGACAGTGCTATTCCGTCATATTGCCTTTCTCAAAGCAGTCCTGTGGTACAGTCTTACTGCTTTCGGCGGTCCTCAAGGGCATTTCGCGATGATGCTCAAAACCTTTGTGCAGAAACGAAGGGATGTGACCCAGGAGGAGCTGATGGACTACACCGCTTTTTGTCAGCTCTTGCCGGGGGCGTCTTCGACGCAGACGTTGACGCTGATCGGATACAAGCGGGGCGGGGTGGTGCTGGCAGTCATTACGTTGCTCATTTGGACTTTTCCGGCTTGCGTGTTGATGGGGTTGTTTTCGTTCTTTCCGGCGGCCAATATTGCGGTGTTCCGTTTTATCGCTCCGATGACGATCGGCTTTCTTGCTTTTGCGGCACAGAAGGCGTATAGGTTCTCCATTCACAATACGATTACCGGGGTGATCCTGATCCTTAGTGCCATTGCCACTTTTTTGTTATTCAAGTCGCCCTGGATCTTCCCGGTCCTGCTCGTGTTGGGTGGGTTTGTGACGAACCTCAGTGACCGGCGTATCCCGCAAAAGGGGGTATTGCCGAAAAAGATCAAGTGGGGAAATATCTGGCTGTTTGCGATCATCTTTTTGTTGGCGGGTGCGAGCAGCGAGCTGGCGCGAAAGAACAACTGGCCGGAACGGCGGCCATTGAACCTCTTCGAGAATACCTATCGCTTCGGCAGTCTGGTATTTGGCGGGGGAAATGTGCTGATCCCCCTGATGTACGAACAGTTTGTAGCGCGGCCGGAGTCGCAAAACCTGATCCACCGGAACCCCAATGTCATCCGGATCAACAAGGATGACTTCTATTCGGGCGCCGGCATGGTCCGTGCGATCCCGGGACCGGTGTTTTCGGTGGCGACTTATATGGGGGGAATTGCGATGAAGGATCGGGGAGTGGCACAGCAGATCATGGGTTGTATCATCGGAGCGACCGGGATTTTTCTTCCCAGCGCGCTGCTGGTGCTTTTTTTCTATCCGATCTGGAACAATCTGAAAAAATACGCGATCGTTTACCGCGCATTGGAAGGGATCAATGCCGTGGTCGTTGGGATCATCGTCGCCTCCGCGCTGTATATGATGAAGGATCTTTGGCAGGATGGCTGGAAAGATATCGGGATCAACCTGGGGGTGATCGGCGCCACCTGGGCCTTATTAAGCTTCTCCCGGCTGCCGTCGCCGGTAATTGTGCTGATCTGGCTTGCGGTGGGTTGGCTGATGATGGTGTTGTGAGCCGGGCTTGGATGGACCGCGGTTCGGTTGACCATGGCCGTTGGATCCGCCCCTGCCGTGGTCGCGTCTTCCCCTCCCGCTTTTCCCGCCTTTGCTTCCGGGGTGATATTCGGGTGCCTTTCCGAATTCATCCGGCAGGGTTACTTTGTTGACGGGATGGCCGAGCAGGTCTTCGATGGTCTTGAATTTATTCTGTTCCTTTTCGCTGATGAAGGTGCAAGCGGTGCCGTCGGTCTCAGCGCGGGCCGTACGGCCGATACGGTGGACATAGTCTTCGCCGTCGTTGGGGACGTCGTAGTTGATGACCATTTCGATGTTGTCGATATCAATCCCGCGGGAGAGGATGTCGGTGGCGACCAGGATGGGTAGCCGTTGGCTTTTGAATTGAAGCAGCACCTCTTCGCGGGAGGGCTGGTCGAGATCGGAGTGGATCTCGTTGGCGTTGAATTTTGACCGGCGGAGCTCCATCGTCAGCTGTTTGACGTTGTGTTTTTTTGAACAAAAGATCAGCGTGCTTTTATTGTTGCTCGATTTGAGCAGCCATTTTACCAGGGGTATCTTTTGCGATTCATAGACGACATACGCTTGCTGATCGATCCTGGCCGGGGGTTTGGAGAGCGAGATATTTATCTCCGCCGGGTCATGGAGGATTTTCCGGGCGAGGTCCCGGATCTTGGTCGGCATGGTGGCGGAGAAGAGCAGGTTCTGTCGTTGCGCCGGCAGGAAGGAGATGATCTTCATGATATCGTCGAAAAAGCCCATGTCGAGCATGCGGTCGGCTTCGTCGAGGACGAGGTACTGCAGACCAGACAGCTTTACGTAGCCCATATTGAGGTGAGAGATCATCCGGCCCGGGGTGCAGATGACCACTTCGGCGCCGCGGGAGAGAGCCTGTTTTTCGGTAGAGAAATTGCTGCCGTCACCGCCGCCGTAGACGGCGATGGAGCTAACGTTGGTGAAATAGGAAAGCCCTTCCATATTCTGGGCGATCTGGACGGCCAGCTCCCGCGTGGGAACGATGACGAGGGCGTTGACGGTATCCGGGTTGGAGGATTGAATGAGTTTATTGACAATGGGCAGGAGGAAGGCGGCTGTTTTACCGGTCCCGGTCTGGGCGGAGGCGATTATATCTTTTCCTTTTAAGATAAGGGGGATGACCTGTTCCTGTACAGGAGTGGCGTTTTCATATCCCGACGCGTCAATGCCTTCCAGAAGGCTCTCTTCTAACCCGAATTCTTTAAATGTCAAATTTCTACTTTTTCGCGGTAAAGATCGGACTTTTCGGCCGAATTTGCTCAGCGGATCGGCTTTTTGGTAAAATAACTAACTTCGGCCCCGAAATGTGCGCCGGGTAATGGGAAGAAGGATTGGAGCGAAAGGGAAAAACGACTATAATCATGACCGCAGAACATCAACGACTCGCAGTGAATGCGACCAGGAAGATACCTTTGGAACAGTGGGGACCTTATTTGAGCGAAAGACAGTGGGGAACGGTACGCGAGGACTACAGCGAATATGGGAATGCCTGGCAATATTTTCCTTATGACCAGGCGCATTGCAGGGCCTATTATTGGGGGGAGGATGGCCTGGGCGGGATCTCCGATTTTTTTCAGAATCTGTGTTTCGCCGTTGCGTTATGGAATGGAAAGGACGCCATCCTGAAGGAGAGGTTGTTTGGGCTGGGTAATACGGAAGGGAATCACGGTGAGGATGTGAAGGAATTGTATTACTACCTGGATAATCTGCCGACCCACTATTATATGGAATACCTGTATAAATACCCGCAACAGGAATTCCCGTATAAAAAACTGATCGAGGAGAACCGTCGACGGTCCAGGGAGGAGCCGGAATATGAGATCCTGGATACGGGGGTATTTGATAACGAGGATTATTTCGACGTGAAGATCCGGTATGCGAAGCAAAATTCCCGGGATATCTTTATCCGGATCGATATTCACAACCGGAGCGACAAAAAGGCGGGGCTCACCGTCCTTCCCACCTTGTGGTTCCACAATCGCTGGAAGTATGACGGGTTGGAGAAAAAGCCGGTGATCAGCATGCGGGACCGCAATTCCGTGCGGGCAACCCATAGCCGGCTCGGTTCTTATTATTTATATTTTCAGCCTCCCCAGTATTGTCTTTTTACGGAGAACGAAACCAATACGGAAAAGGTGAGCGGGACGCCCAATATAACCCCGTTTGTAAAGGATGCGTTCCACGATGCGGTCATCCACCGAAAGAACCTGGAGCTCCTGAAGCAGAAAAAGAGCGGCACCAAGTTCGCGCCGGTCTACCAATATACGCTTGGGCCGAAGGAGACGCGATCCATCTATCTGCGGCTCTGCAACAAGATCATTGAGAACCCGTTTGGCGGTGACCCGGCGGCGTTCTTTGCCGGTCGCAAGGAAGAAGCCGATGCTTTTTACAAGACGGTGCTGCCGGCGGGGATCCCGCCGGACCTGGCGGCCATCCAACGACAAGCGCTGGCGGGATTGCTGTGGAGCAAACAGTACTATCATTTTGACGTGGAACGATGGCTGACCACGAGCGATGGGATAACGCCGGTGAATGCGGGCAAGTTGAACGGTCGCAATCATGACTGGAAGCATCTCAAGAACCAGGATATCATTGCCATGCCGGACAAATGGGAATATCCCTGGTATGCGGCCTGGGACCTGGCGTTCCAGAGCATCTCGATGGCCCTTATCGATCCCGTGTTCGCCAAACACCAGCTTTTGCTGATCATGCGGGAATGGTATATGAAACCCGACGGACAGATCCCGGCTTACGAATGGAATTTCAGTGATGTGAATCCACCGGTGCAGGCGTGGGCGGCGCTGATGGTCTACCGGATAGAGAAGGAGCGCACGGGCAAGGGGGACCTCAACTTTCTGAAGCGGATCTTTCAAAAGTTGCTTATCAATTTTACGTGGTGGATCAACCGAAAGGATGGCAATGGGAACAATATGTTCGAGGGTGGCTTTCTCGGACTGGACAATATAGGGGTATTCAACCGCAGTCATTCGCTCGGTGGGGATATGCAACTCGAGCAGGCGGACGGGACCAGTTGGATGGGGATGTATGCATTGAACATGATGGACATGGCGCTGGAGATCGCCATGAAGGATGAAGCGTTCGAGGATACGGCAACGAAGTTCTTCGAGCATTTTGTCCTGATCGCCGAAGCCCTGAATGAGCAGGGCATGTGGAATGAAGAGGACAAGTTCTTCTACGACACCCTGTCGGTCGGCGGCTCGCCGGTTCAGTTGAGGATCCAGTCCATCGTGGGGCTGACGACCCTTTTTGCCGTTTCGATCATTGAAAAGAACACGCTGCACCGACTCACCGATTTTAGAAAGCGGATCACGTGGTTCGAGAGCTACCGGCTCAAGAACAAGCGATACTGGCCTAACGAGGAGCATAGTGACGGCGAGCAGGTCCTGTTGTCGCTGGTCCCGCAGAAGCGGCTTATCTTTCTGCTGGAGCGGTTGCTCAATGAGGCCGAGTTCCTCGCTCCCGGCGGCATCCGCGCCCTATCGAAGTATCATGAGAAGAACCCCTATACCATCCAAATCGGCGGGGTCGATTACCACATCAAATATGATCCGGGCGACTCCACGTCCGACTTCTTCGGCGGGAATTCCAACTGGCGGGGGCCGGTGTGGATACCGATCAATTACCTCATCATCCAGTCGATCCGGCAGTATGGGAAGTTCTATGGCGACGGATTGCTGGTAGAATATCCGGCCGGCACCGGGAAGAAGCAAACCCTGGTACAGGTGGCGGATCACCTCACGGAAAGAGTTGTCAGTATGTTTAAGAAGGATGCGGCCGGCCGCCGGCCTCTGCATGGGAAGCATAGCTGGTTCTATGAAAAACCGGGAAACCAGGATCTGCTCTTGTTCTATGAATATTTTCATGGGGATACCAGTCATGGATTGGGCGCGAGTCATCAGACGGGGTGGACGTCGCTGGTCGCGGAGCTCATCTCCGAACTATCGAACCAAAAGGAGACAATAAAAGAGGGAATTAGGACCAAAATGGGAGCGCCCTCCTGAAACTGGAAAACGGACCCGATTTCTGATTTTGTATATGGGTGACTGACAATTGATTGCGTTTTGGCAGGGCGTTAGCATCCTTTATGTTTATGAAACACCTCCGCATATCCTTGTTAACTATCGCTCTGATCATCCTGCATATTTCCTTGTATGCACAAACGACCTATGCGATCAATTCCAATTCCAATTGGTCATCCGTTTTACCTTCGACCTGTTTTGACTGTACGATCAATATCGGGTCCGCGGCTACGCTGACGGTGGATAAGTCGTCCGCCTGTCAGAACTGTACATTTGTCGGCGGTACCGTCTCGATCAGCAGCCAGACGTTGAATATTCAATATTCGGGCGCCAGGACCACGACCTATTTCAACGGCACCAATCTGCAGGCCACCGGGACGGCCCAGGTTATCGTGAATGCGCCGCTTTCACTAAGCAATTCCATTTTTACCTTTAATAATACGTCGACCATGACCACCAGCTACAATGTGTCGCTGACGGCCAGTACGATCTACCTTTATGATAACTCATCGATGACGACGAATGGCGGTGCGAGCACGACGGTCGATCTGATCAGCAACAGCCGGATCGTGATTGGCAACGGGTCGTTGACCAGCTCGGCGATCTTCACGGTCAGCGGGCCCACGATGAATGTGTATGACGGTTCATCCGTCGCGGTCGGCAATCAGAATAATGTATACTACAACTGGTCTTCTTATGCTTACGCCAGCACCAGCAGCAGTTCCGCCAAGGCTTATGCTTCTTCGGGTCTGGGTATGAATTGTGGCGCCGGGTTTGCACATGGTTGTACGAATCCTTCGTTGTACGGGCCTGCGACGGTGAGTTCCGGTGTAACTTCGGGCGTCACGCTGCCGGTCATCCTGGATGGGTTCACGGCTGTCCTCACTAACGATCATACGGCAACGCTCAACTGGAATACGCAGATAGAGATCAATTTCAGTCATTTTACGATCCAGCGCAGCGCTGACGGGGAGAACTGGGAAGGTATCGGGACGGTACAAGCGAAGGGCAATAGTGCGGTACAGACCGACTACTCCTTTACGGATGAGCAGCCCCTCGCCGGCACCAACTACTACCGGCTGGCGCTGGTGAACCTGGATGGTACCTATACTTATTCGGAAGTGAAGGTGTTGCAGTCGGCCGCGATCGCCCGGATCGGTTTTTTCCCGAACCCTGCTCATGATTATGTGAACGTATCGCTTGGCGGTTCGATCGGACGCCAGGTCACGATCCTGCTGACGAGCATAAGCGGGCGATTGATGCAGGAGAGAACGGCGGTGACGGGCAGTGCTGTGGTTGTTAGTTTCCCGATACAAAATATTGCAGCAGGGATGTATGTCCTGACGGTCGTCAATGCCGACGGCACGCGTGAAAGCAGTCCGGTGCTGATCAGTCGTTCATAGTCCGGCCGAAGGACGGTACGACCGATAGGTCAGACATAAACGATTTGCGGGAAATGCACAATTTTTTATGAAAGTGCATTTCCCGCACTTAAAAGAAGGTGTTTATAGTGAAACCCGAACCTCCATGTCTATGGAGGTTCTTCTTTTGTATAGGGATCTAGTGCAGGTTGAATCGCAGGCTAAGACCGGTGCTGAGGCAGAATCCGTGTTCAGATACCTTTTGCTGGTCGTCGGGTTTGTTGAGGAGTTTTTTGAAATGATCGTATTTGCCATGTTCGTCGCTGTAATATCCCAGGCGCCACATGGAGTTCAGATCGATCGCGTAGCCAATGCCGCCGGTGAGGCCGATCTGAAGCACGCTACCCAGCCGGATGGGATACCAGAAAAGCCGCATCATGGGAGCGATCGAAAGCCCGGAACGCCGCAGCGCCAGTGGGGTATTGTATTTTACGGACAGGTCCTCATAGACGGGAGGCAGGTTTCCGTTCAGGGTGATGATATCGGCGTGATAGCCCAATGAGCCGCCGAGGAACAGCATGAAATGTTTTGTCTTCACCGGCGCGGCGTAAAGTCCCGCGCCGAGATTGAATGAGGTCAGGTCGTTAGCGTTGGTGATGGTGGACAGGTGTACGCTATAGAGTAGCCGGGAATTGGCGGGCATGGCGGCTGCCTCGAAGCTCAGACTGGTCGGGACATGCGGTTCGGCGGGGTAGCCATATTCTTTCAGCCAGTGGTTGATATGCGGGTCGTTGGCGTGATTGAAGTTCAGGCTGCTGTTAAAGAACAGGGAAAATGTCGAGTCGGGGGCTGTTTGAGCGTAAGCAGATCCGCCGGCCGGCAGCAGCAAAAGCAAGAAATATCCCCATCCTTTCATGTGTTAAATGTAGAGAAAAAAAGGACCCTGCCGGTGGTATTAACAAATAAATCCGGGCGGGGCGGCAGGCACCGCGGGTGATGGTGAGCGCATTATCCGATAACCAGCGAATAACGAGGGTATAACGAACGGGTAACGGAAAAGGCGGGGAAGGATGAGTATTTTTAGATGAGAGTTTTAACCCGCTACACCACCATGAAAAAGACCAAATGTATTCAGCTTGTCCTGATCACGGCGGCGCTTGCCGGCTGCGACCGGCCCTTGTACCAACAAGGGCCTTATTACCCGGGGGCTAATGACCCCGGACCCTATTCCTCAAGCCCGTCTTATTCGATGGGGGACGAGCCGGACAGCAGCAATTCCTGCCCCCTGGTGGAATCCCAGCTTCCGCCGGACTATTATCTTTGGTATTCCGGCCTCCGGCCGTGGGACTTCTATTTCGGCGATGGTTTCAGCCTGGACGGTTATTACGCGTTTCGTTATCCGGCGACGATCGTCAGGGCCGGTTTCGGGAATATCGGTTATGGGAAGGCCGGATTCGCGGCGCATTCGTGAGGTTTAGCATTAGTCCGCTATTTTTTCCTTTATGCCGGCCAACCCTACCCGCCGTTGGAGGTCGCCGATCCTGACGTCGATCTCGCGCCCGATTGGTTTACCGTCCCGGTAGCTGATGACTTTTAGCCATGCGGCTTCTTTCGGGATGGTCAGGGTCGAGCTGTATTTCGGGTAAAAATTATCGGGATTGGAGTTATCGAAGCTATAATAGATATCCAATCCGTTTACTTCGGTGGCCAGATCGACGGTAATCGAATCATACGCGTTCACGTCCTTCTTTGGGGTGATGATGGCATCGAACATCGACCGGGCATATTTAACCTTCTCGATGTCGAGGCGGCCGAACTGACCTTCCACGCGACGGGCGAAGCTGTTCCAGTCCTTTTTGTCTTTTGGCGACCAGAAGTCTTCCGCGACGGCGAGGCTGCGGGGCCATACCATATATTGCCGGTGCCGGACATTATAGACCTGCTCGTCCCAGAGGTTGCCCTGACCGCCGATGATGTATTTGGGGTCCACGCTATCGGGGACCGGCTCGTAGGAATAGACGGTGTTCAGGCGCAGCGTCGCGTACACGGGCGGTTCGATCGCGGCGTCGCCCTGCATATAGTCGAGGTAGACAAAGGTCGTCGGGCTCATGACCACCAAATGTTTCAGTTTAGCAGCTGCGATGCCGCCGGCGACGCCCCTCCAGCTCATGACGGCTGCGTTGGGGGCCAGCCCGCCTTCGAGGATCTCGTCCCAGCCGATGACTTTTTTGCCTTTTGACTCCACGATCTTCTCCACTCGCTTTTCAAAATAGCTTTGTACTTCTACCATTGTCTTGAGGCCTTCCTTCTGCATCAGCTGTTTGACAGCGGTACTCTCCTCCCAGAAGTTCTTGGCGCATTCATCGCCGCCGACGTGGATATATTCAAAAGGAAAGAGGGCGGCAATCTCGGTAAAGACCTTGTCGAGGAAAGGATATACTTTTTCGTTGGCGGGGCAGAGCGTATTGTCGACCAGCGCGGAGAAGCCGCCTTTGTACCAGTTCATGATCTTCTCACCGGAGCGGACGCGATAGGTATCGGCGCCCGCGGTGCAGGACAGCTCGGGGTAGGAAGCGATCGCGGCCAGGCTATGGCCGGGCACATCCACTTCCGGGAGTATATTGACAAACCGGTCTTTTGCATATTGGACCAGCTCGCGGATATCGTCCTGGGTATAGAAGCCGCCGTAGTCTTTTGGCTCGTCGGCCGCGGGCGGATCAAAGGTGCCGAACGTGCCTTCCCGGCGCACGTTCCAGGCGCCGACCGTGGTCAGCTTCGGGAGGCTTTTTATTTCGATGCGCCAGCCTTCGTCGTCGGTCAGGTGGAGGTGGAGGAGGTTGAATTTGTATTGGACCATTTCGTCGATAAAATCTTTTACCTGCTGTTTTGTAAAGAAATGGCGCGAGACGTCGAACATCAATCCTCTCCAACCGAAACGGGGATAATCGGTGATGGTTATGCAGGGAATGGTCCAGGCAACGTTGTGGACGGCCTCTTTGCTTTCGATCTCTTTTGGCAGCAGCTGGTAGAGGCTCTGGATGCCATAGAAGATACCGGCCGGCTGGTTGGCGCGGATCAGAACGGAGGAGGGGGTAACAGTCAGGTTATATCCTTCGGCGCCGAGGGTTGGGTCGGAGGTCTTGTTCAGGACTAGCCGGATGGCGGCTGACGGGTCGGGCTGGCTGCTGATCGTTACGGTGGAACCTGTCGGGGTGCTCAGCCGGGTTTTCAGGTCCCGGAGGGTCACAGCGAGGTCCTGCTGGGCCGGGGCTTCGATCAGGATGGTCGCGGGCAGGGTAAAATGACCTTGCGAGAGCTGCTGGCTGACCGGCTCGGGGATCAGCGAAAGGGGCCCCGAAGGATCCTGCGAAAGGGCTGAAAAACAGATCATAGTGGCTAGCAGCGAGAGCGTTAACTTTCTCATGGGCTTTTAGTCGTGTTTGATCCCGGAAGATAGAATTTTTGACGGAGAAAAAATAAATCTTACTTTTTGAGTAACCTATTTCCGCCCGCGAGGTTTCCATTGATATGCTCAACCAAGCTACGTGAATATTCTATCGGATAATGCCTTGATGCTAAAAGTGAAATCCGGGGATCTGGATAAGATGGCGTTGTTGTTCCAGCGTTATCACAAGCCCCTATATGGTTTCCTTTTTCACATGACGGGGCAGCGGGAGTCGAGCGAGGATATGGTTCAAACGGTGTATTACCGCCTCCTGAAGTCGAGGCATACCTTTACCGGGGATGGGGAGTTCAAGACCTGGATGTATCATGTGGCGAGAAATGTGTTGAGCGATCATTTCAAGGGCAACCGGCGGACCGGCGCACCTGTCGATATCGCCGGTCTCGAGGAGAAGCTGAGCGGAGAAACCGGGCTCTTCGAGCGGGTGGAGAAGCGGCTGGCGGTGCAAGCCTTGCAAAAAGCGATGGCGGCATTGAGCCCCGAAAGCCGGGAAATCCTGGTACTGAGCCGGTTTCAGGAGCTGAAGGGAGCGGAGATCGCCGGGATCCTGGATATCAGTGTCGGGGCGGTGAAGGTTCGGATCTACCGCGCGATCAGCCAGCTAAAAACATTATATCTGGAACAGCAAACAGAAATTGAATAGTATGGAGTGCCAAAAACATAAAGGATTGCTGGAACGCTGGTGGAATGACCGGCTTACTGCGGCGGAGCGGGCCGAACTGGAGGTGCAGCTGGGCGCCTGCGAAGACTGTCAGCGGGAGTTGGAGGGCAGCCGCGAGCTGTGGGAACTGATGAGCCATATGCCGGTTCCGGAGCCATCCGGAGAGATGCAGGCCCATTTCAATGTGATGCTGGAGAGCTATAAGGCATCTGCGGAAGGGAAGAAAAGGGCTTGGGGGATGGCGGCCTTATGGCAGTTGTTCGCGATCCGACCCTGGATTGCGACGGCGTTCAGCGGGGTACTGCTTCTCGGCGGATTTGGGCTGGGGCTGATGATAAACCGGCAAAAGACGGTCATCGTGCAGGCGTCGGCAGGACCTGTGACGGTAGAGCGGAAGACGGAACCCAAAATAGATTCGGAGTATCCGTCTGTGCCGGCGAAGCAGGCCGTGGCGGTGGAGGAGAAGACATCCGCGGAAAGCAAACAGCTGGAAGCGCTGACTGCGCAGGTACGTGAGATGCGGGAGCTCATGATGCTGTCGTTGTTGCAGAACCCTTCCGCATCCGAACGTATTCGAGCGGTCAGCTATACGAGCGAGATCCGGCATGTCAACCCGAATATGGCAGCCGCACTGCTAGCCACGTTGAATAACGACCCTAATATAAATGTGCGGCTGACCACGCTGGAAGCCCTTGCGCATTATGATCGGGACCCGGTGGTAAGGGAAGGGTTGGTTCAGTCGATTTTACAACAGGAGTCCCCCCTCGTGCAGGCGGCGATGGCGGACGTCATGCTAAAGCTCCAGGAAAAACGCGCCATTCAACCATTTAAAAAGCTATTGCAGCAAAAAGACCTCAACTCGATGGTGAGGACCAAGATCGAGGAAACCATTACCCGCTTAACGTAAAAACAAACGAATATGAAAAAGTTATTTATCCCGCTAATCGCGGGACTGGGGATCATCTGCTGTTCTCTTATGGAAGCCAGCGCGCAACAGCAGGAATTCAAACAGCACATCAGCAAGGAGTTCACTGTGCAAAAAGGGGCGGCTGGCGTATTGGCTCTTTACAATCTCAATGGGTCTTTGGATGTTGAAGGTTATTCCGGCGATAAAGTGTTGATCGAGATTGAAGAGCGGATCACGGCCGATGACAGCCAAACTCTGGAGGTTGGCAAAAAGGAATTTAAGCTGGGATTCGACCAGACCGGCGACAGCATCATCGTCTATATTGCCGAGCCATTTGATACAAGACCCTGCCGGAATTGCGACCGGGGGTGGAATCGGAGGGATATCGATTATGACTTCGACCTGTCGTTCACGATCAAGGTTCCCTACCATTTGAACCTGAATATCTCGACGGTCAACAAGGGCGATATTACGGTGGAAAGCGTATCGGGCGCGCTGCGGGTGAACAATGTCAATGGCAAGATCACGATCAAAGACGCGAGGTCGGATACCAGGGCGCATACCATCAATGGAGACTTGACTGTCAACTATCTCACTGCCCCATCGGGGAATTCGGAATGGTATACCTTGAACGGAAAGTTGTCGGTCACGTTTCCGGCCAGTCTTTCGGCCGACCTGCAATTCAAAAGCATGAATGGCTCCTTCTATACTGACTTTCCAAAATGGGAGGTATTGCCGGTGAAAGTAACGAAAAACGTGCAGAAGAACGGGTCCGGCACCGAATACAAGATGATCATCGACAAGCAGATCCGGATCGGCGACGGGGGCAGACTCTTCAAGTTCGAAACCCTTAATGGAAACATTTATATTAAACGACAAGCATAAAATAAAGGAACATGAAAACACTAAAAAAAGCAGTTTTATTTATTTGTCTGATGATCTGTGTGGGCCGGCTGACGGCACAGACGAAAGGTACCGAGGAGATGGTTGTGCACCTGAGCGAGCCCGGAAAACCGGTCACCCTGGAAGCAAAGCTGATGAGCGGCTCCATCAAAGTGATCGGGTATGAAGGGAAAGATGTTATTGTGCTGGTACATATGGATTCCACGAAAGAGGAGGAAGGCGAAGGGGATGACGATTCGAAGGGGATGAAGCGGATTGGAACCACGGGCGGATTGGATGTCCGGGCCGAAGAGAACGAGAATACGGTTCGCATCAATGCGGGGATGACGAACAACAAGAAATTGCTCGGACTGACCATAAAGGTCCCGCAAAATACCGAGCGGATCGAGGTAGGCTCCGTCAATGGCGGGGATATTTCTGTCAGCAATGTTAGCGGTAAGATAGAGATCAGCAACGTCAACGGAGGGATCAGCGCCACCGGCATTTCGGGGTCGGTGGTAGCCAATACGGTGAATGGCGACGTGATTGTGAAGTTCAAATCGGTGGACCCCAAGGCTGTGATGTCGTTCTCTTCGCTGAATGGAAAGATCGATATTACGCTGCCGGCGGATACAAAGGCCAATCTGAAGCTGAGATCGGATCGCGGTGAGATGTTTACCGATTTTGATATTGCTGTTGACAAGACGCAGCCAAAGTTGGAGACAAAGAATGAGGATCATTTTCACCAGATCAAGATCAACGACTGGATATCGGGAACGATCAATGGTGGCGGACCGGAGATCACCATGGAGTCTCAATTCTCATCGATCTATATCCGGAAAGCAAAATAATATGCTGAAAAGCTATTGGAAGACGGCGGTGCGGTTCCTGCTGAAGAATAAGACGTATGGGTTTATCAATATCTTCGGGTTGGCTGCGGGGACCTTCTGCTGTCTTTACATCCTGCTGTACGTCCGGGACCGGTACAGCTATGACCGGCATCATAAAGATGTGGAAGATATCTACCGGGTCAACCGGTTATCCCGGGGAAAGGATGGGGAATATAATGTTGCGTGAAGAGCCTAAGGGTAGACTGATTGGATCGGGTTAATTGGTGGTTTCGCTCACGCGTTTGGAAAAGGCCTTTTGCTGGTCACTGATCGCCGCGTCGAATCCTGTCCGGTCGGAAAAGGCCATCGGGTTATAGGGATCGCCTGGTTGGTGTTTTTTATGCAGGTCGAATTGGCTGGCGTGTGAAGCAAACCAAAGATCGAATTTTAGTTTGGGCATGGTATCGAGGGTATAGGCATAGTCTTTCATGACATTCGGATAAGTCGGCATGCCCGGGAATTTGGTCGCGTCGAGGATAGAGGGGATATTGGCGATCAGTATCCGATAGGAGCGTTTGTCATCTCTTACGGTGAACAGAAAGCTGCATGCGCCTTTGGTATGACCCGGATGATGCAATACAAGGATTTGCATGCCGCCTAATTTGACGGTATCGTGATCGTGCAGGAGGCGATCGGCTTTGACGGGGACGAAGATTGGGCCTTTTCCCCCGAAGATAAAATCCGAGTTACCGCCGTCGGCCAGGACCGGCGCATCTTTTTCTTCGATCATCATTTTGGCGCTGGTGGAGTTGCGGATTGCAGCCATCGCGCCGACGTGATCGAAATGGGCGTGAGTGGCCAGGAGGATCTTGATATCCCTGAATTTAAAGCCAAGCGATTCAATGTGCCTGCGGATCATCGTATCGGACCCGGGCAGGCCGGTATTGATCAGGATATTGCCTGCCGGGGTGGTAATAAGATAGCTGGCCAGGTCATAGGTTCCAACGTAATAGAGATTTCCCGCGATGCGAAAGGGGGGAAAATCCTGTACCCATTCGGGTTGGAAATTGGGAGGAGGGGTCAATTTTTGCGCGGTCGGGTAAAAAGAGGCGAGCGAAAATAGGGCGACGGCGAGAACGGTTCTCAGGAGCCTGGAAAATTTTATCATATGTTATTCATTTAATCCCTTTCCATTGAGAATTTGCCGCATCGATTTTTCTACCCTTGCCACGCGGGTCTTGGATAATTTGGGTGCGGAGAAATAGAAAATATATGCTCTTTGGCGTCCCGGCGTCAGGGCGTCAAAGGCTTTTTTTAAAGCGGGGGTCGCATCTAGTTTGTTTTGGAATTCTTCCGGGATGGGTTTCGGATGCATTTTGAGATTCCCTTTCAAACCGGCCTTTTCCACTTCGACGGCTTCATAAATATAGGCCTTCAGCGTGGCTTTCAACTTTACTATTTCCCGGACGTCGGTGAAGCGGATCTGGCGCCCCACCTGGGTATTCTCTCCGGTCTTGACGAGAATACCCTCGGGATCATTTAACAGGAAACCTTTGAAGAACAGGAGTGCGCAGTAGGCGTTAAAACCCTGTATGACCACAATGTTCTTTCCGTTATACGAGTAGCAGGGTTTACCCCATTTCAAATCTTCGGTCAGTCCGCATTCGAGAACGATGGCTCTCAATTTTTTCTGTTCTTCCTGCCACTTCTTGGCTGTACTCAGATATTTATCAACCTTGGGTTCCATATGATTTGTTTAATTTGCCTATTACTTCCTGGAGCCGGTTATGAGCCCAGTTTACGCCTTGCACCAGTCCGTATTGCAGCACCTGGTCTCTTTTTTCAAGAGATTCAAAAATGACGTGCATATTGAGTTTGCTGCTGTCGTCGGTTTCTTTTTCAAACTCATAGACTTCGAGCTGAACGCCGGCGGGTGCATTCTCCATTTCAAATGTCCGGATGATTTTCCGGTTCGGGATTAGTTCGTGGATCACCCCATTGGCCCGAAACACTACGTTGCCCTGGGCATCTTTTGTTTCCAGCTGGTAGCCCCCATGTTTTTTGCTTTCCAGCTTTAGCACTGTGGTGCCCATCCATTGCTCTACCAGCTCAGGTTCCATAAAGGCACTGAAGAGCAATTCCAATGGCAGATCGAATTCCCTGGTGATCAGGTATTCCTGCTTGCCCGCTTCGGCGGTGACCTTTGTTTTGTTTTCCATTGTAGTTTATTTTTTTGTTTTATAATTTTTCATGATGGCTTCCAATTTGTTAAACCTGTCGTCCCACAGGTTGCGGAAGGGTTCGAGGAAGTCCGCTACTTCTTTCATTTTTTTGGCGTTGATATTATAGTAGATCTCTCTGCCGGTCTGTTTTTGTTCCAGCAGGTCGCACTCGGTGAGTATCTGGATGTGTTTTGAAATGGTTTGCCTTGACGATTTAAAATTGTCGGCAATGGCTCCGGGCGTCAGGGCGTGCAAGGCCACCAGCAGGAGGATCGCTCTTCTTGTGGGGTCTGCTATGGCCTGGAAAGGATCTCTTCTCGATTGCATTGTGCAGCTATTTGACTGCAAATATATGTGCAGTTATTTGACTGCGCAAATTTTTTTTGGAAATTTTTTGAAAATTTTTTCCAGGGGGCGAATGTTCGGGTACGGCTCTTGAGAGTTCTGGGAGTCGTAAATTATTGTCGGCGAGGCTGTTCTATCGCTCCTTTTTCGTCCGGTGCAATTACAGGTTCGGAAAGCTGAATATTGAGATAAAGAAGAATCCGCATGCGATAAATAATGACGATATAAAGGGGGGTGACTCGAACTAACGTATGTTTGAATGGTGACGAAAATATCGATTTGATTTTTTACCTTTGTTTTGTTCCGGGATTTGGGGAAATAGGTTCCTCAAATCTTTTTTGACGATGAAAATTCAATATTGTTCGGATCTCCATCTCGAATTCCCGGAAAATCATAGATTTCTTAGACGTAATCCACTGATTGTAGTTGGCGATGTACTTGTATTGGCCGGCGATATTCTCGCGTTTCGTGACCTCGGGAAAGGGCATGAATTCATCGACTTCGCTTGCGATCATTATTCTGCAATCTACTGGGTCCCGGGTAATCATGAATATTACGGCTTCGATATCGCCGGCAAGCCAGATCCTTTATGTGAAAAGGTTCGGGATAATTTCTTTTTAGTAAATAACCAATCTATTTCCATTGGCGGCGTCAAACTTGTTTTGACTACTTTATGGGGTCGGATCGACGCGCGCGACGCATGGGATATCGAAAGAAGCGTGGCCGACTTTTCAGCCATCGCCTATAAAGGAAGGAATTTTACTGCCCGCGACTTTACTCTTCTCCACAAAGAAAGCTTGAGTTTCCTAAAGCGTACGTTCCAGGAACCAGGAAATGAGTTGGCTGTCGTGGTTACTCATCATGTTCCGACATTGATGAATTACCCGAGTTCTTATAAGAATAGCGCGCTGACGGCGGCTTTCGCAGTAGAGCTTTTTGATCTCATTGAAGATTCGGGCGCAGCCTGCTGGATATATGGCCATCATCACTCCAATACGCCGGAATTTACAATCGGGCAGACCAGGATGCTTACGAACCAACTCGGGTATATAAGGCATCATGAGCACGGATCGTTTCGAAGAGGAGCTTTGATAGAAGTCTGATGCTTTTGCAGAACATCCTATGAAGTCTTCAAAAAAATAGGTTTTGAAAAGTCCCTTTACCGGTGGTAACGCCGAACTGAAAAAAGTGCATAACAAATACAGGGAAAAGTATGGGACACAATCTAAAGATGAGATCCGGGATATTTCGTCATAATATCCTGATTTTCTTCTTAATGTGGACGGGATCGAATCGCCTACACAAGGATTTTCAGTCCTTTGCTCCTGTTAGAAGATTTCCGAATAATGATTTTTATCGATTAAATTTGTGATAAACGTATTCTATTATGGAATCAGGAAATATTCGCGAAAAATTACATCAATATATCGACCAGGGTGATGATAAGCTGTTGAAACTAATGTATGCAGTGGCGAAGGAATATAATGAAGATGATGATTTTGAGTATCAATTTACAGAGGAAGAAATCAAACTCTTTGAGGACCGCAGTGGTAAGCGTTTGAGTGGTGAGAGCAAAACTTATAGTTGGAAAGATGCTAAAGAAATCATCACGGGCAAAAAGAAAATGCAGTGAATTATCAAGTTGTGGTTTAATCAGAAGCGGTTATCGATATTCAAACCGCTTTTGAATGGTATGAACAACAGCGCTTCGGATTAGGGCATGAGCTAATTGAAGAGGTGGAACAAGCGCTTGAAAGACTCTCTCGTCATCCCCAACATTACTCAGCCCCAAACCAGAAGTATAGAAAGTTGAGAATTAAACGCTTTCCTTACTTGGTTATTTTTGAGATTGACAATCTTCAAGTCATTGTAATTGCAGTACGGCGCGTAAGCCAGGAACCGATACATTAGGCACCTAGTCTTTACGAAGTCCGATTAGTAGATCAGGGCGACTACATTTTCTACTATTGTTTCTTTATCTCGTTTGCTCCCTTTGGTCTAATTCGGCCTGGTTGAAGGCAATGGTTGTGATCCCGGAGGAAGTCCTCTACAAAAGCCGGCAAGTTTTCCACTTCGAATCGAATTGAACCCCCACCGCATTATTGGGGCCTGTACGGTTGTTCGTTCAGGTAGGAAACTGTCTTTTTGCCTTTGTGGACGGTAACTACGATCTTCGCACAGAACGTAACGGCATAACCGTTCTGCATGGCTGGGAACCACTCCGGCATGCCGCTGATGCAGCGCCTGATCTCTTCGAGCGTATAGTTGGTCGTGTTGTTTTCAATAGTCAGGCAGTCCAATTTGCCCACACTATCGATGATGAGCTTTATCTTGAATGCGCCGTCCTGGCGATTGGCTTTGTCCGGCAGGGACCTTTTGAAGTAATCGTCTAATGATCCCGTGAAGTGGGCGCCTTTTTCCGCGGAATAAAAGATTGGCCTCATATAGGTGGCACAATTGGTGTCGATCACCTGAGCGGCGGCTCCGGTAGTGGCCAGGAATAGAACGAAGAATAACGGGATGAAGTTTTTCTGCATGGGGAATGGGAAGGTTTGCTTTTATAGAGGCAAAATATAAAAAAATCAAGTAATTTGAAATAGTATCGAACCATAGTTAACACAAACACATGAGAAAACAGACTCTATCGGTGTGGGCATGCCTTACCGTCATCCTCTCAGTCTTCGCCATGTCCCTGGATGCCCAGGATTCCTCGCTGGCGACCATTTTAAAGGGTATGAGCTGGCGCAATATAGGACCTAACCGAGGAGGGCGATCTTTAGCTATCTCCGGCAGTTCCCGGCGCAGAATGGAATATTATTTCGGTGCCGTTGGCGGCGGACTTTGGAAGACAATAGACGGTGGGTTTACCTGGAAACCCGTTACGGACGGGCAAATTGCCAGTTCATCCGTTGGCGCCGTCGCCGTATCCGAATCGAACCCCGATATTGTATATATCGGCATGGGGGAGACGGAGCTTCGCGGAAATGTCATGCAGGGCGACGGCGTATACAAATCTGTTGACGGCGGTAAAACATGGAAAAACATCGGCCTCAAAAACACCCAGGCGATTTCCCGTATCCGCATCCATCCCGGTAATCCCGATATCGTATATGTTTCCGCCCTTGGACATCCATACGGCCGTAACGAAGACCGGGGTGTTTTCAAGACAACAGATGGCGGCGCCAGCTGGAAGAAGCTGTTGTACAAAGGCGACAGCGCCGGCGCCGAAGACCTTATCCTGGATCCGACGAACCCAGATGTCATCTACGCCAGCATCTGGCAGGTCTACCGGACACCATACAAAATGTCGGGGGGAGGCGGCGCTTGCGGGCTCTATAAATCGACCGATGGCGGTGATACCTGGACCGAGCTGACGACTAACCCCGGCATGCCGAAAGGTCCGGTTGGCAAAATAGGGGTGACGATTTCCCCTGTTGATCCAAAAAGGGTTTGGGCGATTGTCGAAGCAAATGATGGAGGGCTTTTTCGGTCGGATGACGCGGGCGCCACCTGGAAGATGGTCAATAATGAGCGGAAGCTACGGCAGCGGGCTTTTTACTATTCAAGGATCGTGGCTGATCCCAAAGACAGTAATGGGGTATACGCCCTCAACGTCAACTTCTATAAATCCACAGACGGAGGGCATACCTTTCCCAAGGCGATTAAACTGCCACACGGGGACAACCACGACCTTTGGATAGACCCATCGGACCCGATGCGTTTGGCGGAAGCCGACGATGGCGGTGGCACGGTATCCCTTGACGGCGGTAGCTCCTGGACGGATGAGGATTTCCCTACGGCTCAACTGTATCATGTCATTGCGACGAGTGACTTTCCCTATCATGTGGTCGGCGCACAACAGGATAATTCAACCATTGCTGTGCCATCCGGGGATTGGGGCTTTATGGTCACCTCCGGCAATTCTATCAAGCCGGGTATGGGTTATGCCTATGCGGTGGGAGGAGGTGAGAGTGGGTATATCGCCCAGGATCCCGATCGCCCGGACATTTTCTACGCCGGCAGCCAGGGGGCCCTCCTGACCCGGTTCGACCGCAGCACGGGCCAGATCAGGGATGTGCAGGTCTACCCCCGCTTTTTTTCCGGAGAGGAGGCGAAGGTCTTACCGGAGAGATGGCAATGGACATATCCGATCGTTTTTTCGCCCTTGGACCACAAGCGTCTTTACACCTGCTCGCAACATGTATGGGTAACTACCAATGAAGGCCAAAGCTGGGATAAAATAAGCCCCGACCTGACCTACAACGACACGGCAACTTTGGGTGTCAGCGGCGGAGTGATAACCCGGGACATGAATGGCCCCGAGATCTATGGCACGGTGTTCGCATTGGCGCCTTCCTACCAGGAGGTAAATACCCTGTGGGCAGGCTCGGACGATGGGCTCGTTCATGTGACAAGAGATAATGGAAAATCCTGGCAGAATATCACCCCGCCGGATATGCCGAAAAACACTCGGGTCAGCATTATTGAGGCCTCGCATTTCAACCCGGCGGCCGCGTATGTGGCGGCCAAACGTTACCAAATGGACGATCGTGCCCCGTATATCTGGAAGACGGACGACTATGGCAAGACCTGGAAAAAAATTATCGCCGGCATCCGGGCAGACGACTACGTTCACGTGATCCGGGAGGACATCAAAAGACAGGGCCTCCTATACGCGGGGACCGAACACGGGTTTTATGTGTCGTTCAATGACGGCGACACCTGGGAACATTTACAATTGAATCTGCCGGATGTCCAGGTATCGGATATTGCGGTCACGGAAAAAGACATTGTGTTGGGTACACACGGCCGCTCTATATATGTTTTGAGCAACGTAGCGCCGGTACGCGAATATCAACCTTCGGTCGCCGATTCGACGCTTTTCCTCTATCAGCCGTTTTATGCGGTCAGGCGTGTGCAGGACGCGGTTTTTCAATATTACCTGAAAGACAGCAGTACCGATCTGAAAGTAGAGATCCTGGACGGAAGCGGAAAGCTGGTGAAAAGTTTTACGGGCATGACACATCTATCCACCGCTGATTCTCTCGCCGACGCGGAGGAAGACGAAGAATATGGTTATCACCTACGGCCGGTAGCGCCCTCCATCAAAAAAGGCCTCAATACGTTTACCTGGGACCTGGGCTACCCCGCGCCCGCCCTCTTTAAAGGGATGATTTTATGGGGCGCTAGTCCAATCAACGGCCCAATGGCGCCTCCCGGGAATTACCAGGTGCGCTTTACCGTGGGCGGTGAGGTCCTGACAAAGTCTTTTGAAATAAAATTGGATCCCCGGCTGAAAGGTGTGACCTCCGCTGACGTTAGTGAGCAATTCCAGCTGGCGATGGGAATCCGCGATGCTACCGACCGGGCCAATAAGGCCGTAATTACGATAAGAAAGCTAAAGGCCATGATCGCAAATGGCCGACAAGGAAATACGGCTAATAAAGGATTATTGGATGGTCTCAGCAAAATTGAAGAAAATCTTTACCAGGTTAAGAACCAAAGCGGCCAGGACCCGCTGAACTTTCCTATCAAGCTGAACAACCGGTTGGCAGCCCTGGAGCGAAGTGTGGAGACGGGGGACGCCAGGCCGACAGCCGGCTCTTACCAGGTATTCAAGGAGCTTTCAGCCGAACTGGAACGGCAATTGACCGCGTTGAATGCGTTGTTGCAAAATAAACTGTTGAAGAATTCCCTGGATAATTCCCTAAAATAATCACCATGCGCGCGTTTCTCATAACCTTGTTAGCCGTCATTGGCTTCTCCGTTCATGCGCAAATCGCCGATTCTCTCTTCAGGGACCTGAAATGGAGAAATGTCGGCCCTTTTCGCGGCGGCCGTTCCAATACCATAACAGGCGTGGTTGGCAACGACCAGCGGTATTATGCGGGTTATACGGGCGGCGGCGTTTGGCGAACCGATGATGCCGGCATTTCCTGGCACAATATATCAGATAGCTTTTTCAAAACCGGCTCAATTGGCATGATCTCGGTGTCGGAATCCGATCCCAATGTAATTTATGCGGGAACCGGCGAACATGCCGTTCGAGGGGTGATGACCACTTACGGGGATGGCGTGTACAAAAGCACGGATGGCGGAGCGACATGGAAGCATATTGGACTCGAAAAGACAAGACACATTTCCGACATCGCGATCCACCCGCACAATCCGGACATTGTGTTTGTGGCTGCACAGGGCACGGTACATGGACCCAATAATGAAAGAGGAGTATACAAAAGCATGGATGGCGGCACCTCCTGGACCAGAGTTCTTTACATCAATGACAGTACGGGCATCGCTTCACTCCAAATGGACATGAACAACCCGCGCATTCTTTATGCCGCCTCCTGGGAGCATCGTCGTTACCCCTGGACGGTGGTGAGCGGGGGTCCTGGTTCCGGTATCTGGAAGTCGATGGATGAAGGAAAAACATGGGAGCGGCTCAAATCCGGCTTACCGGAGAAAATGGGTAAGATTGGTCTGGCCGTATCGAGGGCAAACCCGGAAAGGGTGTTTGCGATCATTGAAACCGACCGGGCCAAGGCCGGGCTTTACCGGTCCGATGACGGGGGAAAGACCTGGGCCGTTCATGGCCAGGGACCGGACCTCGTTAGCCGTTCATGGTACTATACAAAAGTGACCGCCGACCCCAAAAACCCGGACATAGTGTACGTGTTAAACTACATGGTGCAAAAATCGATCGACGGAGGAAATAGCTTTCACCCGATCAAAATACAGCATGGCGACACGCATGACCTGTGGATAAACCCATCGAGTCCCGCCAACATGGCGCTGGCGGATGATGGCGGCGCACAAATTACGTTTGATGGCGCGAAATCCTGGAGTTCGATCAATAACCAGCCGACGGCGCAGTTCTATCGCGTGAACATTGACAACCAATTTCCTTACAAGCTTTATGGAGGCCAGCAGGACAATACTTCCGTGATTATTGCAAGCCGGAATAACAGCGGAGAGATCACGGAACGCGATTGGAGCTTTGGACCCGGCGGCGAATCCGCTTATCTCGTCTTCGACCCAAATGACCCTACCGTGGTTTTTGGTGGCGGATATCAGGGCTTTATCGATCGCATGGACATGAAGTCGCACGAAGTGAAGAGTGTCCAGGCTTATCCTTCCAATATGATGGCGAATACTCCTGCGAATATGAAGTATCGGTTTAACTGGAATTTTCCCGTCTTGATTTCGCCCCACGATCCGCATGTCGTTTATCATGCCGGCAACCAGCTGTTCCGCTCGACAAACGGGGGCCTGAAATGGGAGGTGATCAGCCCCGATTTAACCCGAAACGACAAGTCAAAACAAATCGACGGCGGCACGCCGTTTACCAATGAAGGGGCCGGCGGAGAAGTGTACAATACTATTTATTATGTGATGGAATCCCTGTTGGACAAAGGAGAGATCTGGACAGCCAGCGACGACGGGCTCGTCTATTTGACCAGAGATGATGGCGCACACTGGACCAATGTAACGCCCGCAGGTTTGCCCGAATGTCTTATTCAAAGTATCGAACTCTCTTCATTCGATAAAGGCACTGCCTATATTACCGGTACGCGGTATAAATTCAATGATTTTAGTTCGTATACCTACAAGACGGCTGACTATGGCAAAACCTGGACAAAAATTGCTGCCGGTATCCGCAATGACGATTTTCTAAAGGTTATTCGCGAGGACAACAGGAACAAAAACATTCTGTATGGCGGGGCGGAACGTGGATTCTATATTTCTTTCAATGCGGGCACTTCCTGGCAACCCATGCAGTTAAACCTGCCCGTTGTTCCGATCACCGATCTCATGATACATGGCAACGATCTGGTGGCTGCAACGGCCGGTCGCGCATTCTGGATACTCGATGATATCGGCGTCATCCAGCAGTCTGCCGGCGCCTTCGGCCGCGATTCGGTTAGACTGTTCCACCCAAAACCCTCCTATCGCTATGGTGCCGGGACGGGATTGCCGGAGAAAGATCCGCAGGCGGGACAGGATGCGCCAACGGGAGTGATCTTCGATTATACGTTGCCGCAAATCGCGGAGAAGGATACCGTCACCTTATCGATATATGAACAGGCCGGGAAATTGGTAAGAAGGTATAGCAATCGGAAGGATTCCACGTATCCCGGCGGCGAAGCCGCCTTATTGAAAGTTGCCAAAGGGCATAACCGTTTTCTCTGGGATCTCCGGCGTTTGCCATTGACACCCGAAATCAAAGGCCAATTCATGACGGCACCCAATCGCGGCGCCCTGGTGAGGCCGGGTGAATATAAAGCGGTATTAACGGCGAAAGGACAAAGTTCGGAAACCCCGGTAACCCTGCTGCCCAATCCGTTGATCGAAGGACTAACCGAATCCGATTGGGTGGCCCAAAACAATATCCTTCAGCGCATCAGTGCCGACATTTCAGACGTCCACGGCGCTATCAATAACATGCGTAGGGTGCGTCAGCAACTCAATGCACAGGCTGAAACATACAAGGACGTGAAAGATGCCGATACCCTGGTTAAGGAAGCAAAACAAATTTCAAAGAGCCTGGAAGAATGGGAATCGAATGTGCTGGAAACAAGATCGACGGGCGGCCAGGATTTAATCAATTATGCCGGAAAACTCAACATCGAGTTCTTTTCTCTATACCGATACATAGATGCAGCCGATCCGCGGGTAACTGCCGGCGCCACGGAACGCCTGGCCGATCTGGAACAGCAGTGGGCAACCGAGAAAGCAAAGCTTTCGCCCATCAAAGCGTCTATCGCAAATTACAACGCCCTCGTTCGGTCTAAACAGGTGGATGCGGTGCAGTTTCCCACAAACCAATGAATATGGAAGACTTTTCAATCACTACACGAATGACCGGGAACGAATATTCAAAGGCGACGTTTATAGGCCTTTACAGAAAGCCGCGAATTATACTTGCGGGTATTTTTGGGATTGTTCTCATCATCCTTGGCGGCTTAGAAAAAAACTCGTTATATTCTTACGAACCCTCCGTCGAAATTACTATCGGCGTATATTTTTTGCTGGTTCCGACAATATCTGTACTAAGGTCGGTAAAGTATTTTCGATCAACCCCGGGCGTCCGGGATGAAATAACCTATACCTTCAACCAAAGCGGTTATATTGTTCAGGGGCATACGATCAAAGCCGAGATTCAGTGGACACGTATCATCAAAAGAGAGGAAATCGGTAAATTCCTGATTTTGTACCTCAGCAATCGAGTCGGCAATTTTATTGATAAGACAAAGTTGACAAGCGGGCAGCTGGAATTTATTAGGTCGAAAGTCCAATATTCTTAAATAAGCCGGTTATGAATCGATCAACCCAACCAGGTTTTTTACTGTTGATTTTTGTTCCGCTTTGCTTCTTTTGGTCCAACGCGGCCCGAAGCGCGCCGGGTCGTCGCCGATTCGACGTTTGTGACACCCTTCCCCGAAAAGGGGTCTACAGCGGTAGGATCCGGACAGATTCGGTGTTCTATGACCAACAGCTTTCCTTTGTCAACCGGGATACCGTCTTGCTCTTCCTGGACAAACAGGCCCTCAGACTAACCGAGATCCCCTGCGCAACTTTTTACCAGGTGGTCCCGATAAACAAGTATTATCAACAGGATGGTCTCGTAACGGATTATTATCTGGACAATGATTCCGTTGCGGCGCGCTTGAGCTATAGCAATGGGGTGCTGGACGGCCCATGCCTGTTCTATTACCGGAACGGACAGATCCGCGAGAAAGGGAGCTATGCCAAGCATACCCGAACGGGCATCTGGAACTATTATTATGAGAACGGCGCTAAGGCAAAAACCATCCGATTCACCGATACCGGCGCATATCTTATGGATTGTTTTACAGAATCAGGTGAGATGATTGCCCATGACGGAAAAGGGCAGTTCGATGGCATCGTGTCGACCGGCACGCCTTCCAACCCACTCGAGTTGAGGATGCACGGTCGGGTGAAAGACGGCTTGCCGGATGGGGAGTGGCAGCTGACCGGTAAGTCCTCCTCCGAACCATTTAGTGTGGAACAATTTTCTTCCGGCAAATTTCTTCGCGGGGTTTCCAGCTCCTTTTCAGGCCGACAGGAATACGATAAGGGATCTTTAAGCTCTGTCGAAAGCATACATCCGATTGAAGGCCTCGATTACTATAGTCATAACGATTTCTGTACGGTCGCGGGAAAAGATCAGGCTTGGGACCCTGGTGAACAAACGTTGAAAAAATTTACCGAAATCGGCAGCCGGATCAAGGATATTGTAAAATCCGACAGATACCGCGATTACAGCGGATGGATCTTGCTGGATATTCATTATGACAAAGCCGGCCGGGTATCCGCAAAATCTGTCCGTTTATACCAGGAAAACGAAGCCTTAAGAAAAGAATTGCTGACGATGGTTGATCGATTGCAAAAACCGGGAAAAATGACCCTGGATGGAAATGGTACCCCCTACGAAAGATGGTATGTCGTGCTGGTTGAAGCCACGCAAGTCGTCATCCCGGAAGAAGTCCTTTACAAACGCCGCCAAGCTTTCCTCTTTGGATCGAAATGAGACAAATTTTTGTATGGATAACAAACCTTCCAGCCCTTCAATAAACCTTTTAAATAAGCCTGGATGCAACAGGTCAATTTGTTTACTAATAATACGAAGTAATTTGGTAGTTTAATATCCATGTACAAGAGTTGTTTTATTCTTTGGGCAGTAGTTTCATTACTTTCATGTAGTGGACCAAGGGTGGATCGATATGGATTTCTTACCCTGCTTGGGCGTGATACGATTTCAGTGGAGAGTGTAAGCCGCCAGGGCAATACGTTAACAAGCGATGAAGTTGATCGCTTTCCAAGTGTGAAGATACGCCACACCGTGGTCGATCTTAATAATGACGGCAGCATAAGACATCTTGTAATGGACATTCACACACCCAGTGAACCGTCTGGCCAGCGTGATCGAAAAGTAGTTGCCGATGTCGCAGGCAACAAAGTGCACCTTTCCAAAACAGACAGTACCGGCACGGTGATTCGTGATTTTACATCAGATAGCAGTATCGTAGTAGCCCATGTACCGCAAATGTATAGTCTTTATGAACTTTATTTCGCCGCGGCGTTGAAGAAGGTAGCGGCAGCAAAGCTTGCGGCCGGCAAGCCCGTGCAGATGCGGCAGTTTTATATTGACCGGGAATTCGATCGATTTCCGTTAGGGCGTGCTATTGTAACCCCGCTTGAGGGAGGTAGAATGGAGATTATACACGAATGGCTTTCCGGAACCGGGGAGGCTATGATGGACTCTACGGGTAACATGCTCAGTTATTCAGGCGCGCGAACAACATATGATGTGCGGGTGAAACGGCTTGCCATGCCTCCGGACGTAAAAGGCATCGCAGACCGTATGGTGGCGCTGGAGGCACAAGCCGGTGATGTAAAGTCATTAAGCGTTCGGGATACCGTCCGGGCGAAAATCGGCAATTCGGTCTTTACTGTTGACTATGGCAGGCCGCTCTTGCGCGGGAGAACCTTGCTGGGCGATGTGATACCTTATGACCGGGTATGGAGGACAGGCGCCAATGAGGCTACGCAGTTTACGACCTCAACCGCGATAAAGCTCGCCGGGATGCAGGTCCCCGCAGGCACATACACGCTTTTTACCGCGCCACATACGAGCGGAGTTGATCTGATTGTGAACAAGCAGACCGGAGAATGGGGTACAGAGTACAATCGTTCACTTGATTTGGGTACAGCAAGGATCAGGAGCGAAGTTGCCACTGCAACGGTGGAGGAATTCACCATATCGATCCTACCCGGTGATAATCGGCACGGTACACTTATACTCGAATGGGGTTCATTCAGGTGGGTTGCACCGATCGAGGTGCAGTAATTTATGTGCCGTTTTTATTCAAATATTCTTTTCTTAAACAATTCCTTCAATTTGTCAAAGCTCTGTTTTGGTGTATGGCAAATGAAAATTGTTTGCACAACCCAGCCCTCGCTGCTTGCATAGTCGCTGTAAATTTTTCTTACCGGAGTTACTTCTTCAAAAAAAGGATTGAAAAAATTATCACCCGCATCGTTATAGCAAAAAGCAATCACCGTCTCGGGCATTCTATCCGTAGGTGCCCAAGCATAAAAACTTCCGTGATATGAAAAGGCATTTGGAAGTCCATATTCGTCTTTAAACAATTCAACTGCTCCTGCTTGTGAATAATGTTTCCCCCAGATTAAGCAATTATTTTTTTCATTTTCGGGTAGGCTGTCATACACCAATTGCAATTGTTGCATCATCGTTTTCCATTTTTCTTTTGAATTATATTCTTGAATAGGAAGTACGTCTTTTCCGTTTTTCTTTTCTTTTGGGGAGTATTTAAAAACCGATTTTAGATAATGAGGAAAAGAATAGACAGGCATTCCGAAAGGAATCAATACGGCGCCGATTAATAAAAAAAAGCTCAAAGGATATAATAACCATTTTCTTTTCGGTAGTATTAGGCCCTCCCAAAAGATACCGCAGAACGGAAGTAGGGTAAGAACAATCGGCAAGAAATAATAGGCTTTCCCTTTACTATAAATGAGAAATAATACGGACAATAAAATTGAACAGGCAAGCGGTAAATAAAGGCTTTTATTTCTTTTATTGACAAACATAAAGGCAAAAGCGGGCAGCATCAGGATAAAAGCAATCGGATTAACGGATAAAAATAAATCGCGCAGTACGTGCATTGGTGCCAAATCATCCAATTGGGTTTCATACAGCCGATGAAACATTTGTAGTGCAGGCCAATCATTTACATATTGCCAAATAATATTCGGCAATAAAATCAAAAATGAGATAATTAAACATTGCCAATATTTACCGTTGATTAGCGCGACCCTTGTTTTCCCAAAGAACAATAAAGACAATAAACCAAAAGCGAAGAATAATGCGTCATATTTGGTCAGAAAAAATAGAGCGGTGAGTAGAGTCAAATACCACAGATATTTTCTATTGCCGTGTTTTATGAACCTTGTGAGTTGATAAAAGCAAATCACCCAGAACAATTGACTGAAAACAACGGGTTCAAATGGTTGTTGAGACCCTTCAAATCCGGGTGCAATCAAAAGACAAAATAATGCAATAAATACCGCTATGTTTTTCCCGCCGAGTTCTACAGTTATTTTGCCCACATAAATAACAATGAGCAGCATAGCAATATGCGGAAAAATATGATAAACGAAAGCTGAATGGGAATGGAACAGGTTTTGGATAAAGGCTAGCAAACCTGTCAACGGGGGTGACTCCATATATCCAAAAGCAAGATGGCGACCCGATTCAATATACAAAAATTCATCGCTCTGAAAACCAGAATGGCTGTCTGCAATTAGATGAAGAGTTAGTTTTAAAATACAAAAAAACAGGATGGTTAGTTTGGTTTGCTTATTCATGCTGGTAAGATAGGGCTCTTTTGAAGATGTTACTATGATTGCCGCGAACGACATCATCCTCCCCCCAAGCGTGGCCTACCAGCGTATGAGCGTCGTTGATACCGGCGGAAATGGCATTGATGAACTTATATGTCCTAAGTGTAAAGCCGACATATCACAGGAAGATTGGGATTTTCTGGAGCCCTGGTATGTAACTATTGTCTTTTCACACATTTAATCCTGATTATGATTTCTGTACTTCTATCTTGACCACATCCTTGAGCAGGATGGGTTTGATGTGCATCTCGAAGAAATGAGTTTTGCTTCCGGCAATCGTGCTATCCTTGAGTAACAGCGTGTTGAAATAAAAAGTTTTACGTGAGCTATCTGCCAACGTGATTCGCACCGACGTCCGATTCGTTAAATCAATGGTTATTTCTTTCCCGTTTTTATCTACGCATTTTAGCTGGTGAAGACTATTGCCCTCGACGCTAAAAGGGATAAACGGAAGGTTGGGCGAATAGGTATACTTTCTTTCCGGATAGGTATTCGCCATTTGTTGTACAAGGCTTTCTGTAGAAAGATGGTAAGTGGCGCAGCTGGTCAGGAGTAACGAAGCGGAAATGTACAATAAGATATTTTTCATGGAGGGGTCTATGGGGGTTTACAATACGATATTGGTAAGATAGGGATATTCCGTTGAAATAAACGAAATCGGATGCTAACCATCTGTTGGAGGTTATAGACGGTATCTTTGAACTGTAATAGACATTATTTAACCATACACTATTGAAAGCTAAGGCAGCATTTGATCTTACATTTAGTCAACAAAGGCGGGATATGCAAAAAGGATATTACCGAACATAGAGTGTGCGGAAACGGACAATTAATAAAAATCAAACAAATCGCAACTTGTTGATTATTAGGATGTAAAAAAATAGGTACTTTTCTGGCTGCTGTTCTGCTGTATTCTTAAACCAAGAGCATGTTCAAAAATTATCTCTTCCTCACGCTCCGCCAACTTCGTAAGAACCGCGGCTACACCCTGATCAATGTTGTCGGCCTCGCTATGGGCATGGCCGCCGCCCTCGTTATCGGCATCTGGATCGCCGGAGAAATCGCTGTCGACAAATCCTATCCCGACCGCTCCGGTATCGTGGAGATCATGCAGGACCAACGCCCCAAAGGCACCCCGCCGGGTTCGCCCATCACCTACAGAGGAATGACCGTCTCCTCCGCCCTCGAGCCCTTTCTGCAAAAGGGTTATAAAGACATCTTCGCTCAAACGGCGATGGCCGATTGGCCGGGGGATTGCGTGCTGACCAACGGTGACAAAAGCATCATCCGCCAGGGTTCCTTTGTGGAACATACTTTCCCTAATATTTTCGGCTATCACTTTCTTAGCGGGAACGCGGAGTCGCTGCGTGACCCTTCCACGGCGGTGATCTCCCGGTCCACCGCCATCGCCCTGTACGGGACCCAAGAGGCACTGGGCAAAACCTTTAAATACAACAACCAGCTAGTGTTCACTGTCGGAGGCGTCTATGCCGATCTACCCCAGACCTCCTCCTTTCATGACATCGGCATTTTGACGCCGATGACGAACAAATTGATGGATGATCTCACCCACAACACGGATTTCAATTACCATGGCTGCCGCATCTTCGCCCGCCTCGCCGGCAATACCACCGCCGAAGAGGCCACAGCGCGGATACAGAATCTCTGTACACCCTTTGTCATACATAACATCGAGACCTATACCGTACTTCCTTTTGATCAGCTGTACCTGCACTACGACGATTCCGACGTCGCGGGAAGCGGGCGCATCGGCTTCGTCCGGCTCATCGGGATCATTGGTGTCTTCATCTTGCTCTTGGCCTGTATCAATTTCATGAACCTTTCTACGGCCCGAAGCGAAAAACGGGCAAGGGAAGTCGGTATCCGCAAAACGCTGGGCTCGCTGAGAACCCAACTCATCTCGCAATTCCTGGGCGAATCCCTTCTTGTCGCCTTCTTTGCCTTTGTCCTCGCAATCGGCCTGACCGTGCTAAGTCTCCCGGCGTTTAGCCAACTCTCCGGCAAACCCATGACCCTTCCCTGGACCAGCCCGATCTTCTGGACCCTTTCCCTCGCCATCACTGGGATCACGGGCCTGCTGGCCGGCAGCTACCCGGCGTTCTATCTGAGTGGATTCCGACCTGTCAGGGTCCTGAAAGGGGCTTTTAAGGCCGGCAAAGGCGTAATGAGCTTCGCCGGAGCTGCTTCGACACGCTCCGGACTCGCTCGTAACCTTCGCTTCGCTCGGTTACCACGAAAGATCCTGGTGGTAGCCCAGTTCTCCATTTCGCTAAGCCTGATCATCGGCACCCTCGTCGTCTTCCGGCAGATCCAGTATGCCAAGGACCGACCCGTCGGCTATGACCGCGCCGGGCTTATCAATATTCCTATCAGCACAGATTCGCTGGATCGGCATTATGAGCCCCTCCGCACCAGCCTCCTCAACACCGGGGTAGTGGCCAATGTGGCGAACTCTTCCACACTACTGACAGCGTTTTATCAGAATAACTTTATGGAATGGCGGGGCATGACCGAGGAGCAGAAAAGCATATCCTTCCGCGAAATAGACGTCAACGCCGATTTCGGTCCCACCATCGGCTGGACGGTGCTCCGGGGCCGGGACTTCTCCCGGGCCTACCGAACGGACAGTACAGCCGCCATCGTCAACGAGGAAGGCGCCCGCGCCCTTGGATTTAACAACCCGATTGGCAAAACCTTCCGATTGGAGAACAATGATTATACGATCATCGGGGTAACAAAGGACATGATCTCGAACAGCCCTTATGATAAGGTCCAACCCGCCGTCTTCCTGGGTCACGGTGGACACTCAGTCGACATTATCCGCATTAAACCCGGCACTCCCATCCGTACCGCGCTCACTGCGATCGAAGCCGTGTACAAAAAATACAATCCCGCCAGTCCCTTTATCTATCATTTTAACGATAACGATTATGCGCAAAAGTTCGCCACCGAGACCCATATCGGCAACCTTGCCACCGTCTTTTCCGGTCTGGCGATCCTCATCTCGTGCCTCGGCCTCTTCGGTCTCGCCTCCTTCGTCGCGGAACAACGCACAAAGGAGATTGGCGTCCGCAAGGTCCTCGGCGCCGGCGTCGTGAACCTCTGGGCGCTGCTATCGGGCGACTTCCTGAAACTCATCGCGCTCTCGATGGCGATCGCCATGCCGCTAATCGGGCTGGTCATGAACAAATGGTTGCAGAATTACTCGCTCCACACGTATCTCTCGCCCTGGATCTTCGTTCTGGCCGGCGCCGGCATGCTTTTCATAACTTTATGTACCGTTAGCTTCCAGGCCCTGAAAGCGGCCCTGATGAATCCCGTTAAAAGTCTCCACACCGAATGATTTTTACTTTGGATTTGTAAGATTATTTTTTGGGAATTGTCAAAAATAAATTTGCGCAAGTCAACACTTGCGCATTTCTTGCAAGAAATTACTTGCACATTATGACACAAACAAGAGACATCTTTCAGGCAATAGCAGATCCAACTCGTAGGCAAGATCACTACTGATTGATCTTTCCGTTAAAGGCGTCATTGATTATGCTGAACCTTGTCTTTCAGAGAAGCACGATTATAGAAAGGGATAACGCCATGCTGAAATGCTATGACAGAGGACTCAAAAATAGATACTGAATTCGAGCAATTGTAAAAAGCATGGCGCTCAACAAAAACGAAAGGGCCACATAAATGGCCCTTTCAGATAACTTAACCTGCAAGCTTAATTGACTTTGAGTCAAACAGCGGCATCGCAGGAATACGCCACAAAGATAATTGTTAATAAATAACATATCAAGTCAGTTTTAAT